>VOFH01003124.1_pt1 | contig 28252 bp, 39 predicted proteins | sample 5384091 | NCBI WGS metagenome assembly VOFH01 (sample SAMN12384727, study PRJNA508395) | human gut metagenome | isolation source: healthy gut G | host: Homo sapiens
TTTCTTGTCAACTATCTCAAAAGGAACACGTACCGAAACCCCTTTCTTCATCAGATTAGTTAGGTTGGGGTAGAGACGTTGTTTGAATGATTCCCAATTACGGAATTTCATTTTGTGTCCATCCGGCTTCTGCCAGTGCGAAAGCGCGCGGGTATGCCATATAAGTTGCCCGGTTTATATCCCGTATAGCTTCTCCCCATAAAGTGCCCATAACTCCGGTGATATGAGCCTGATCTTCGGCAGGCACGCCATATCCCGGGTCGAATTGATACGACTTTTCCAAAGTAGTAACGGGCATACCCCAATTGTTGAACTCGGGAAAATCTCCTTTCAGTTGCGGATAATCCAGATAAGCGTACTCACCTGGTGCCATGATAAGCGGATTACCGTGTTTTCGGGTAAGTTCAAGACAGGTAGGTGTCAATCCTCCACGCCAGCTTACTAAAGTTACGTTCTTGGGATAAGGAAAGAGATAGTCGTTGGCAGGCGGATAAATATTGTCCAGTTCGCACCAAAGCATAGGAGTCTTATTATTTTCCTGAACAAACGAAAGCATGCGGCTGAAAAAAGGAATCATGAGTCGGTGAACCTTCTTAATGACCTAGCTTTTTCATCATGGCCTGGCAACGGCTACATTGGGTCCAGTTCTTTTTCTATCACAGCTTCGTCGCCTCCTAAATGTATGTAATCGGATGGGAACAAGGAAGATATTTCTTTGATGATATCCTGATAGACGGAATACACTTTCTGATTATTTGCACAAAGCATTAAATCCGTAGTTTTGCCTACTATCTTAGGCAGCGTATCGGTATGAGTACATCCCAGTTCAGGATAAGCGGCTAGTATAGCTACTGTATGTCCGGGGATATCCAGTTCGGGAATGACTTCGATATTCCGTTGGGCGGCATATTGAATGATTTCGGCAAGCTGCTCTTGGGTATAATAATCTTTTGCCAACTAGTTTAGGATGTTTTTTATTTCGACTCTCCATCCCTGGTCATCTGTCCAAGTGCAATTGGAGTATGTTGTATTTGTAACGTGCCATCTGGTCAATGAAGAACTTCACATCATTGACCGGAAGAAAATGACGGGCGGGGTCGAGCATCAATGCCCGATGAGAGAATCGGGGCGCATCATCAATGCGGGATTGGAGAAATCTCCTTGTGTGCAGTGGCGCACGCGTCACCTAATAGAAGCTGATCCATCGTCATGACTCCATAATAGACCGCTCCTGCGGTAGCTCCGCTGATAGTGATCCCTTTGGAGGTTATTTTGATACGATAATGCTCTTTTCCTTCCATTGCAGGATCAACCAGCAAACGGATGTCCGCACGGCCGGATTCGGATGCAAGTGGAACCTTTGCCTGCATCCTGTCTTGTAATATCGTTTGCAGCGTCTTTTGCTGTAAACTGCAATTCCGGCTGATTCAAATAGATAGCCGTCTTTTCCGGAACGGACGGTAAAAGGTTTCCCTTTTATCGGTGTGATCTGATTGGGCATGGGCAACAAAGCCGAAGTATTATTCTGGGCAACCAGATATCCGGCTAAGAAAAAGCAAACAATGGCAAGTATAAATTTTCATGGTCGATATTGGGGGTAAATGTGTTCATCTGAATGAAATAGATTCAGTGCTATTGTCTGATTTGGGTTAATCCATTCTCTTTGTCATATTTAAGTTGATAGCTACGTCCTTTTTGCAGTCTTGAAAGAGATTGTTTTACCGGCATATTTTACGGTACAATTTTCTCCCGCCTTGGATAGAAGGGTGGCTTCTTGCAAGAGCCCGTCTTTCCATATCATATCTATCTCGAAATTTCCTTTTGCGCATATGCCATAAATAGAGCCGTCTTTCCAGGCATCCGGTAAAGCAGGTAGCAGTTGGATGAATCCCATGTGGCTCTGCAACAGCATTTCTGTGATACCTGCTGTGCCACCGAAGTTTCCATCTATTTGAAAAGGCGGGGTGTATCCCAAAGGTTATCTACTGTTCCGTTTTTCAACAGATTACCAAAGAGGGTATAGGCGTGATTTCCATCCTGCAGGCGTGCCCATTGGTTCAACTTCCATCCCATACTCCAGCCGGTAGCTCCGTCACCACGATGCACCAATACAACTTTGGCAGCTTCTGCCAGTTCGGGAGTAGTGATAGGAGAAACAGTGTGTCCGGGATGCAGACCGAAGAGATGATTTACATGGCGATGTTCGTCTTTCGGATCGTCGATATCGGTTGACCATTCCAGTAACTGACCATAGCGACCTATTTTATAAGGAACGAGATTGGCAAGCACATGCTCCCACTGTTTACGTTCTTTTTTGTCTACTCCCAACTCTTTGCTCGCTTGGATGGCATCCAGCAGGATTTCACGGACAACTGCATGCACAAATGTAGCTCCCTGATCGATAGGGCCGTGTTCCGGTGAAGTAGAGGAGCAGCCGTATATGTTCCATCCGGTTTATGCCAGAGATAGTCAACAGTAAAGTTGGCACTACTCTTGATCAGTTCATATCCTGTCTCTTTCAGGAATTTCAGGTCTTTGGTATAGTCATAATATTCCCAGATATGAGTAGTCAACCAGGGCCTGCCATCGGGTTGAAGTTCCACGACATATTCTGACTTTCCAACGGAGTGGTAAAGCCGAAAATATTGCCGGAGATAGATGCTGTCCATCCTCTTGCGCCAAAATAAGACTGAGCGGTCTTTTCTCCCGGTTTCACTAAGGTACGGATGAAATCGATTAACGGAAGCATACATTCATCCAGGTTTGTAGAGCAGGCTGGCCAGTAGTTCATTTGGATATTAATGTTATTATGATAATCCACTCTCCAGGGGCCGTCTATGTTGTTATGCCAGATGACCTTGCAGATTGGCAGGCATATTTCCCGGTCGGGAACTGGCTATCAACAGATAGCGTCCGAACTGGTAATAGAGTTTCTCCAAGTAGTAGTCAGGTTGTCCTTTCCGATAGTTTTTCAGTCGTTGAGCAGTGGGCAGATTGGATGTTTTCACTGTAGGATTCAACTCCAGTTTCCCGGTTGAACAAAGAAGCGTAGTCTTTGTAGTGTTCGTCCAGTAAGTTGGCATATCCTTTGGCTACGGCATCCTTCATCCATTGCTGGGTTGTTTCAAGCGGATTAACACCGACATATGTTTTAGGATCGGTAAAGTCCGGTGCGAAATTCATTTTATAATCGGTATCTGCAGTCACATAGAATACGACTTCATCAGCTTCTTTCACTGTAATCCGTCCATCTGTGTTTGTTTAAGGTACCGCCTTTTACTGTTGCCTGAATACGGACTGCATATTTCATTCCATTATTATCCAGAGAAGCCGTATAAACAAGACCATTATTACCGTCGGCAGAGAACTGTCCTGTAGATACCGGATTGGGGGCATATCTGAAAGTGAGATTCTGTTTACCCGGTTGATCCGCACTGAAACGCATCACCATCACATTGGCAGGATAAGAAATGAAATAATTGCGCTGATATGCGTCATCTTTTTTGAACTGAACCACCGCCATTGCCGAATCCAATGATAAGATACGTTTGTAGTCACTCATGCCTATTGTGCTTAATCCTGTTTCTACATAGAATCCTCCCATTGTATTCAAGTTACCAAACCGGAAAGGCTTTTCTCTGGAAAATTCATAAGGGACTTCACTGTTGAAATTCTCGCGTGTCAGTTTTTCCGCTTTTTCTGGTCTCCTTCTACGAACGCTTTACGTATTTCGTCCAGGATGTACGCGGACTGTTTGTTCACATTCAATAGTAATCTGCTCCTTTCGCTGTATTAGGACCGCCACGCCAAAGCGTTTTCTCATTAAAAGTTATGCGTTCCGCCTCTATTGAACCCAAAATATTAGCACCGATACTTCCATTACCTATAGGCAATGACTGTGATTCCCAACTGGCATCCTGTTTGGAACTATGCCAGACTTCTTTTCCTTGTAATGTATTGGGAGAATCAAACCAGATAGAAAGTCCTTTGGTATAATCCGTATCTTCTGCATGTCCCGTAAAAATCGTAAATAAGGCACAAAATAGAGGCGAATGTTTCTTTTTCATTGTCGTAGCGTGTTTATTATTAGATAAAAGTATATTTCATGAATTTAAGTGTGTTACAGCTCTTTGGGGCTGAAGGCACAAAAGTAATAAAAAAACAGCTATATACAAACTAAACAGAAAAAGACTGTTCGTCTAAAAGGAACAGTCTTCTTTTTCTAAACCTAGTATTAAGAAGGCTATTGTTCCCGGATTTTATTCTATTCCGCTTTGATCCGGATTTTGTTTCAGATAGTAGTTAATTCTTTCGGTCAAGGTTTGTTTTCGAGTGGAAAGACATTACATTGTTTCGCCCATTTATTCCATTTAGCCTCTAGTTTTTTCACTAGCTTCGGATATTGGGCGGACAAATCCTGGTTTCGAACGGATCTGCCGATAAGTCGATTAGCTCCCATGGTTCATTCCGGCTGCCGCGTACCAGTTTCCAATGATTGGAAATAATGGCGCAGGAACTTTGATGCTCAAAGTATAATTCTCTGGGCTTTATCTTTTTCCATGGATTGGAGGGAGTAAGCTCTTGCCGGGCAAATTCTCTTTGAATTCTGACGGATAAGTAGCTGTGGCAATATCCATGCAGGTAGGCAGTATGTCTATAATGTGGGCAGGTTGCCTGCAAATCTGACCTTTCATCTTGTTTTTCGGCATCGCCATAAGATAAGATAAAAGGGGTACTTGTGCCTCCCTGAAAACATTGTGACTTATAGCTTCTATAAGGAGTATTGCTCAAATCAGCCATAAGCTGGCCCAGGTATCCGCCTTCTTTGGTTGCACCGTTATCGCTTAAGAAGATAAATACGGTATTGTCCAGCATCCCTTTCTCCTTGATGGTTTCCACCAGTTCACCGATTCCGCTATCCACAATTTCGATCATGGCGGCATAGGTTGCCATATCGGTAATCCATTGCTCCTGTTGCTTTGGTGTGAGTGTTTCCCAAGAGGGACGTTTTCCGTCAAATTCTTTTTGGTAGACAGGATAATCCATTTCGTCCGAAATGAACTTCAGCTCCTTTAACCTGTCGAAACGTTGTTTACGCAACATGTCATATCCACTTTATATCGGTCTCTGCATTTCTCTACACGATCGGCAGGAGCTTGGAGGGGTAAGTGAGGGGCATAATGAGCTACGTACATAAACATCGGTTTGTCTGTAGGGTGTTGCTTGACAAAACTGACGGCGGAATCGGTGATGGCAGTGGTATAGTAATAGTCATCGGGGAATTCTTTGATTCGGGTCAGATTGCTGTATACCGGTGTTGGTTTATAATAACTGCCTCCTCCGCTCAGGCAACCGTAATATTTGTCAAATCCCCGTTGGGCCGGATAGCTGCCATTGGGAGTATCAAAAGCTCCGTCCACTGTGACGTGCCATTTACCGCTCATATATGTGCTGTAGCCATTCGCTTTCATCACCTCGGCAATGGTGGGGATGTTTTTTGTAATTTGTCCTCTGTATCCGGGGCGGTGTTCATCTACTGCCGTCATCCATCCCATGCCGGCTTCGTGCTGATAATGTCCTGTCAGCAAAGCAGCACGGCTAGGGCAGCTTCTTCCTGTATTTTTGAACAGGCTGAAGCGTACCCCGTTTTCTGCCAGACGGTCTATGTTGGAGTCTGGATTTCACTTCCGTAGCAACCCAGATCGGAGAATCCCATGTCGTCACATAAAATCAATACAATATTGGGAGGAGTACTTACCTGTGCTTCTGTACTGGCGAAACTCGCTCCTAATAAAAAATGAAGTATATACTATTCTATTTATCATAACTGTATTTTTAATAAGTTTGTGTTTTTTCTGTTTATAGATAGAACTATGCGCATTATTCAAAGTCACTCTGTTGTTTTTCGACTTCTTTCAGTTTCAGGCGGTTCAGTTCCTGTTGTAATTCAAGTACACGTTTCTCACAATCGGATGGAGCGGTATTTATTTTATTTCCGGCATCTTTGCTTGCGGATTGTGCTTGTGTCAGTTCATCTTTGTCTGCTACCAGCGTATGTTCTGATGGAAAAGTAGGAATAATCAGTTCTGCCGGAACCGGCGTATGTTTGCCTTGCCATACCACTGATGCACGGATTTTAATTTCTCCCGGTGTAGTGGTGGACCTTACCAGCACCGGAGCAGTTCCCCCAAAGTACCGGACGTGGATTGGTGAATGTTTCTTCATCGGCAACCAGTTGGCCTGCCCTTCGATTTCGAACTTTACTTCATAATTATTCAAACGCTTGATGTTTCCGTTTTCATCTGCGATGGCTGCAATGATCGTCACGATGTCCGATCCGTCCGCTTTCATCTGTACTTTCTCGTCATCTGCCCAAAGCAACAGTTTTGACGGGCGGCGTGTGGGTGTTACTTTTATGTGTCGCAACCACTTTTCCGTCCATTAATCCTTCTGCCAGAAGGTAAGAATCTGCCTGTTTCTTTTGGCGTGACAGCTTTTTATCATACATGACATCAAATACATCCTTGAATGTGATGACGGGTGAGGGCATTCCGCTTTCATTTGCCGGCTTATGATAAGTATATTCTTTGCCTCCCTTGCAATACGTGAGGCGAACTTCGTCACAGTTGCTATATATCGTTACATCTTTCGGAGAGAATGGGGTCATGGCATTGGCTATGTAAATCATCGGTCCATTATCTGCGATCAATTCTTTGTTGGGTTCGGCAGGACGCTGGGAACAGAACATATAATAAGATAGTTTAGGTTGTCGGAAGGCATCCATGATACCTCCGTAAAACGGGTCAGGATGATATCCTCTCTGGTGATCGAACGAGTGCCACAGGCAACCGCCCATATGTTGTCTTGAAGTTCTGTATAGTCCATCATAACTGGTGAGTTGGTAATCGTTTTGGCATATCCCTGTGCCTGAATCAGCATCGGTACTTCTCCCCAGCCACGATTGACCCGGCTTGGTGAGTTGTGAGAGTTCCAGTCATCCACATTATCTCCCCATTCGCGGGTGAAATAACTGATTTTCGGATCCAGATTTTCGGTATTAAAGGCTCCTCCACCTCCGTTCATCGGATGGGTGAAGTGTATCGGAAAGTATTCGTGTCCACGTGCGGTTACATCACATCCGGCATAGCAATAAGGATACGGATATTCTTCATTGAGAATGTCCACTACATTTTTAGCAAAGTCAGCCGGATACCATGTTTCGTTCAGAATCGGTTCCCACATCCATACGCTGGGGTGGTTGCGGTCGCGGCGAACCATATTGCGGATATCACTATATACTCTCTGAGCAAATATCGGCTGATCATTCCAGAATTGCCATCCCGGTGTGTTGACAATAACAAACAGTCCTAATTCATCACAAGCATCCATAAACGCCGGATCTTTGCGGATAATGGGCGTTACGGATAACACGCATTCCGGCATCACGCAACTTCTTCGCATCTCGCCAATGAAGGCTGTTGGGTAAGGCGTTGCCAATCACTGCAAAATCTTGATGACGGTTGGCTCCCATCAGAGGATAGGGGTAAGGTTTGCCATTTAGCCAGAATCCGTCTTTTCCTTTAAATTCAATGCTGCGAATGCCGATACGGCGGTAATATCCGTCGATGGTGTTACCGGCTTTGTCTTTTATATAAATGTGTAGTTTGTAAAGATAGGGGCTGTCGGGTGACCATAAATGAGGTGTTTCTACGGTCACTTTGCAAGAAATTTGTTTCGCAAGATCCTTGCTTACCGACAAACCGGTCTCCTTAGAGAGAACACGTTTGTCGTCGCGGTCATAGAGTTCATAGATTATTTTACCACTGAAGGATTTTCCCGGAAGTGTTACGTATATGTGCATCCAGTTTCAACTGTGCGGATTGCTCGGAAACTTTGTCGAAAGAGACAAACAATCCGCCTCCGGCTGTCTCATTCTCATAATTCGGATCGGTAATGAATACTTTGTTGTGAACTATCATCCAGCAATCTCGGTAAATTCCTCCAAAATATGCAAGGTCCAGTGCATCTTGCGGTTTGCCGGGAGGGTAGGAGGGATCGTCACTGTTGTCTGCCCATACGGTGATAACATTGTCTTCTCCATACTTCAGACTGGAAGTGACATCTACGATGACAGGTAGAAAACCACCGAAATGCTCTTTTCAGCAACTTTCCATTCACCCATATTTTGATTTTCCCATAATGGCTTCGAAGTGGAGGAATTGTTGTTTTCCTTTCCAGTTTTCCTCGGGAGTGAAGTGTTTGCGATACCAGATTTCACCCTGATAATTGATGCATCCGCTCGCTTCGGTTGGGGAGATATTCTATGCCATCGGGTAATGATACGATGTTCCAGTCTTTATCATTGAATCTCGGCTGTTCCGCTCCTTCGATATTGCCTTTATAAAATCGCCAGGCAGGATTCATGTTATACACTGTGCGGCCTGTGTTGGAAAGCTGATAAAAGCCTGCTGGAGTAAGATGGCTGGTAAGTGTCGGCGTTAGCTACCAGTGTTCCCAGCCAATAACAGACCACTGAGTAAGATTTTCCACCATGTTGAAGTACTTTTCATAATTCTTAGATTTGCTTGATTGATCTATCTTTAACATATTAATGTCAGACTGTTTTGTTTTGCATTAGAACTTCGTCCCGCCAAGGTACAAATTTTCCAATAGTTTGAAGCATAGGACGCTGAGCTTTATTTTTCTTAAACATTAGCCCGGTGCGTCCTACACTTTTACCATATCCGAAATGACCTATATCTTTATTTAATACCTATCGGGCCTTCATTGGCTTGAATTGGCCATCCTGGATTCTGGTAAATAATAGAAGTACTCAGATCGTTAGGATTTGAGGCCGTAATTCTGAAGTGCGTGATAGCGATAGGATTCAGATAATGCGCTTCACACCATGTGTATCCTGCATCATACATCAGATTATTTGTCTTCACAGAACGGTAAGGACAAAGATATTTACCGCTATTAACATAGCTTGATACATTGGAGGTTTGTCCTTCCGTTCCTTCCTGTATCAGAAGATTTTTTCCGTCCTGCATGTATTTATCCTTTAAATCGGATTCCCACAAGTTAACTCCTTCGATTACAAATTGTTTAACCTGGTCCAGTGCTCTCCAGCGTTTTAAGTCTAACATGCGTAAACCTTCTGCAAGTAGCTCACAACGCCGTTCACGGCGGATGTTATATAGTAGAGGAGAGACTAGTTTACCTGCCGAATATATGGCCCAGTCCAGTTCTTTGGACAGATCGGTATTGTTCACGGTCACTGTAGTCTCTTGGTAATCCGCTCTTTCGCGGAGATCTCCCCAATATCCTGCTGCCTCCGAACCAATGGAAGTTCCATTATGTTCCATACAGTCAGCCTCGATGTATTGAGATAAGCTTCGGCTGCACGGTATACCGGACACCCTTCAATCGCTGTGTTGCCATCCGATACCAGTTTCCTGATAATCCTTTACGTACCTGATAGCCTGTTACGCATCTCTTTTCCGTTATATCCAGAAGTTGTGGAACCTCCGGCAGCAAATCGGGAGTACCATTCATCACATTCGGGCTGAGAGTCTCACCCGGTGTCATCAGGAATAGTTGTAGACGTAGATCTCTGTTTTTTGCGTACATTCAATAATGATTCGTCACGCCTTTATACTGGTCGGTTGCATAGATCGGCTTACCGTCACGGCAAAGGAAACTTTTCTACATATTGCCGGGTAAATCGGTATTTCCACCACGCGAATATAGAAAGGAGCTGAGTGCACAATCTTATAGTCAAGCAGATTATACGCACGCCACATTAATATTTCTGAATATCCTTCCAGGCTGTTCGCTGAGAACTGAGCAAAATAGGGGTTGCTCATTTTATATTTGTCTTCGTCTGTTTTAACTGTTTCATCCATGCAGTCTTTTTGCTGTATTCTGTACCAAGGCTGCATTGCCTATCACTTCTTTGGCTGCCGCTTTGGCCTCCTTCAGAAAAAATGCGATTTCCGTATCGATATTAAAGTCCGCAATGTCTTCTGCCTTTCCCAGCCATCCCTGGACCACCCGGTACTAGAGCAGTGCCTTTGTGATAAGTCAGCCAGGGCTTCAAACAGAGCTGCTCTGGATTTCAATAACAGAGCAGCATTTTTGGTAATTCGGTTCTTCCCACCGGATATATTATTGGTTAGCAAACTGATTGCCTGATCCAGATCTTCCAGAATAAAATGTGCTACTTTATAGCGGGGGGCCCGTTTGCTGGCCTGAATCAGAGATTCACTTTCATCCGGCAATGTGTTTTTATAATCGGGAAGTCACCGAAGGTCTCTAGTTTTGACAAGTAATTCTTAGCGCGCAGGAAATACATTTCACCTATATAATGCTTTATGTTTGTTTCCGAACCTTCTATCTCTCCCTTTTCGAAGCGGGGCACTACTGTTTCGAGGAAGTAATTAGCTTCACGAATGGCAGAGAAATACCACGGATCATTACTTGCTGGATTATCATAAGCTTCGGAACTTTCCATTGACCGGGAATCCATTTCTTATCATAGTCAGTGGCAGCTTGATTATCTGTAGCATTGTCGTTTTTCCAGATTCCGGCATTAAATCCCTCATGCGTCGTGAAGTTGTAATCTTCACAGCATAGGCAGCCAAGTCATTTTCAGTAAAGAAAAAAGTTGTCCGGGGTCACACTGTCTAAAGGTTCCCTGTCCAAAAATCATTGCAAGAAGCGAGTATAAAGCTTCCCCTGTCAGCAAAAATAAATATTTAATTATCTTTTTCATACGTCATCAATTAAAAGTTAACACTAAATCCTGTGGAAAAAGTACGGGACAACGGATAAGTTTTTCCTGAACTGTTCGATCCGTCTTTCGCTCCATAACCGGTATTAATTGTTTCCGGGTCGAATCCTCCGGGCAATCCCGTAAGGGTGAATAAGTTTTCTCCCGAGAAGAAGACTCTCAGGTTGGAAACACCTATTTTGCGTGTGATCTGGGCGGGGGATGGTATACCCGATCTGCAAATTCTTCAACCGTACATAGGCGGCATTCTGAAGATAGCGGGTTTGCGTCTTTTGATTTTGCGAAGTTATCAACCAAGATACGCGGGAAATAAGCGTCCTTGTTAGCGCTCAGAAATCGTCCCCTTCTTCGCGGAGGAGATCAAGATGAAGTAAAGCAGGCCGATTGCCAGATCCTCCTGTAGCTCCCCAGAACATGTTGTCGTTCAACCAGGCATCGCGTTTGCCACTCATTGGAAGAATAAGCGTACATCAATGCCCTTCCAGGATGCATTCAGATCCAGACCAAAACGGAATCGTGGGGAAGTATTGCCAATCACTTTTTTGTCACCTGGGTCATTAAGCGTAAGCTCCATCGGAAATCTTGCCATCACCATTCAGGTCCCGATACATGATGTCACCTGCGCCCCATTTGACTCCCTAATGCATCTTGTCCGCCGTTGGGCAGTGAAGCAAGATGAGCATCCATTTCTTCCTGGCTTTTGGCTATGCCAATGGTTCCGAATCCCCATATATCTCCATTATATTTACCGACATACCACGTGTTTATTTTACCGGTCGTGTTTGGGTATTTGAGGATTTTCTGACGGTCGTCCGAAAGCAACAGGTGCACTCATGTAGTCAAAATCTTTAATGCGGTCCCGCCATCCTAGATCCAATTCAAAACCGGTAGACTGCATATCCGCATTGTTCATTTTGGGTACATTTGCCCCTAAAGTTACAGGAAGTTCGGGAGCTGGTCCTACCATATTGATAGTCTTCCGGTTGAACCAGTCAAAACTTACGGTCAGACGATTGTTCAGCATACCTAGGTCAAAACCGATGTTCCATGACCGCATGGTTTCCCATCCTAATAGCGCTGAAATCAAATCCGGTGCATTCGCTGTGTTGGGACGGCTGTTGTTAATCAGCCAGTGGGAGTCGGGATCTTGGGCGACAAACTTCATTAACTGGATATACGGATATAGGTTTTCTGTATTCTGATTGCCCAGCTCTCCCCAGGAACCGCGGATCTTTAACGTATTAATGATATGGCTGGTAGGTTTCCATGAATGCCTCACGGGCCTACGTTCCATCCGGCAGAGAAGGAAGGGAACAAATTCCAGCGTTTGTCTTTTGCAAAACGTGAAGTACCGTCATACCGGAGATTGACTTCCAGCAGATACCGTTCTTTATAATCATAATTGAGTCGGCCGAAGAAACCGGCTGTTGCCCAATGTGTCAGTTTGGACTTATCGATAGTCGATTCACCCGTAGCGGCATTAATACTGGGCACGGATTCTGAGATCAAGTCCAGCTTGACGCCTGCAACTGCCGCCATTTATTTACTTCGGCCTGAAAACCGACCATTGCTTTCAGATGGTGTGCGTCGGCAAATGATCTGTAATATTCACTGTAGACGTTGGCATTGAAATAATTGGTACGTTCGGCGCCTTCGGTAACTTTCGACGTTTTCCATGTATCACCGGAATAAGGCTCTCCGGCTACATTCATCTGTGGCACCTTTAAATAATCCGTATGGGTGAAGGCATCTATCACTTTATAATTGATTTCTCGAAGATTTTCCAGTCTTTGATCGGTTCTATTACCACCTGGAACTGTTGGTATAGCCAGTCAGTCTGCGAATTGTTGTCGCCTCCATAGAGAATCGGCCGGATAATCGTATTACCCATCGGATAACCGTTGGGGTCTACAGTTGGTTCCATCGGCCAGCGTTTGGCTATATTCTGATATAAGGTATTATCAGTCATCGCGGTAGGCTTGCTATAATCTTTCCGCATATATTTCATGCTGTAATTCATGTTCAGCCACGGATAAAGCTGTGCGTTAATCTTGCTGCTCACCGAATAACGCTGTAATTTATCACGGCGGATAGCCATCATTCCTTCCTGTCCCATATAGTTGCCGGAGAAATAATACTGTATTTTTCTGTTCCTCCGCTGACGCTGAGAGAATGCTCCTGCGAGAATGCCGTACCTCCGAAAACTACGTCATACCAGTCTGTATTCGTATTACCGATCCAGTCCCAGATAGTGGGAGTATTTCTGTTCGGTTGGGTAGTAGTGGTAATTGTGCCTGATGCGTAATCTTTGATAGCCTGAAGACGGGTATCGTCAAACTGTACCGCTGTTTTACCATCATTCAACTGCATTTTGTTGAAGTACATGGCATAAGTGTAGGCATCTGCTACATCCGGCAGATTAATGGCTTCTGACCAGCGGAAACTATTATTATAATTAATGTTGACTTTCCCCGCTTTTCCTTTTTAGTCGTTATCAACACTACGCCGAATGGCGCACGGGAACCATAGATGGAAGAGGCAGCCGCATCCTTCAACACCGAAATACTGTCAATATCATTGAGGTTCAGCATATTCATGTTTCCTTCCATGCCGTCGATCAGAATCAGCGGAGATGCATTGGAACCGTCACCGATCGTACCGGCTCCACGGATATTCACTTTCATGTCTGCACCAATTTCACCACCGTTGCCATCCGAAGCATAAGAAAAATTCATTCCCGGAACTAATCCTTGTAATGCTTGGCTTACATTAGAAACCGGACGTGACAGTAAATCCTCGGCATTTACCGTAGATACCGAACCGGTCAGGTTGACTTTCTTCTGTGTACCAAAAACCTACGACAACGATTTCGTCCAGTGTCTTGGTATCCTCTTTCAGGATGACCGACAGACTTTGCCGGATTGTGCCTTCACGGTCTGAGACATATAGCCTACGTAAGAAACCGTAATCGTCACATTGGCAGATGCTGTATTCAATATGAAATTCCCATCCAGGTCTGTAATTGTACCATTCTGGGTGCCATCTTCCATTACGGTAGCGCCAATGACCGGATCGCCAAACATATCCGTCACTTTTCCTTTATCTGCACGGTTTGTTTCGCGGCAGGCGCTTCCACTATTTGCGTAGATAATATTATTTTTTATTACGTACGGCATATTTGACATTGGTGTTTTTAAACACTTCATTCAATAAGGTAAATATATTGCTCTGTTCGGTAACTACCGATACCCGGCGGTCTACATCAATATGATGGTCATTGTAGAAAAAGCTAAAATCAGATTGTGCCTCAATTTGTGACAGAACTTCTTTCACAGTCAAGTTTTTGTGCTTTCACAGAGATCATAGTACGTTGGGCGTAGCTGTCGTTAGCACATAGAAGCCCAACAAAACAAAAAACAGAAAACAAAGAGCAGTTTCATAGACAAAGGAATTTTTTCCAAACAATAAAAACGGGATTATCCGCCCACAATTGTTGGACATAATTGTTTTCTTCATATATTTGCATGAATTAAAGTTAAGAAATAATTTTCTCTGTTTGTATTCAAACAGGTTAGCTTTCTCATACAGGCTGGATGCGGGAACATCTGCCTGTATTTTTTTAAGGCGGTTGGAAGTTTCTCATACGTATTATAATTTTATTGGTTAAACATGAAAGGCTTTAATATATTTCAATCTGCCTCCTTTCTTCACTTTGATTATTTGTCAGTTTCACATTACGCCAGCGTATGTGTGAGGATATTTAAAATTCTCCAGAATCTCTTCTATATATTGTTCTGTAAACGCTCCGGTAAATGTATATTTGTCAAATTTCGAAGTGTTTACAATGAAATCTACATTATAGCGTTTCTTCAGTATATGCAATGCTGCCTTTTAAATGGAGTTTTATCAAAAATAACCTTTTGGTCCATCCAGGCAAGCTCCGATTCGCCATTGGTGTTGTATGACAGAATCTGTCCGTCCTTATTATTATAAATCACTTTTTTGTCCGGGACGCATTAGTATTTTACTTCCCTGTCCGTCTTTCTCATAAACAAATTCGACCTTTCCCTCTACCAAAGTGGTAATCACCTCATCCATCTCATCAAATGCTTCCAGGTTAAAGTGTGTACCCAAAACTTCCACTTTAGATTTTGGGGAGTCGAAACAATGAATTTATGTTCAGGGTCTTTCGCAACTTCAAAATACGCTTCGCCATTCAGACTCACTTCACGAATGTTACCGGTGAAAATGGAAGGATACTTTAAGACTGAGCCGGAGTTTAAGTACACTAAAGTGCTGTCTGGTAATCTGAAAGAAGTTATCATTCCGGGTTGTGTCAGACTTCGAATATCTGGGCATGGACAGGGGGCGGTAGATTGGGGTTGGTTAAGCAAAACCAAAATAGTAATAGCCATCGGTATGAGTAAGGCAACAGCTGCACGTTGTATCCAACCCCACCAGGAAATATGATACTTATTCTCTTGCATCCGTCCCTTCACTTTTGATAGCTCCTCATCCATATCCATTTTTCAGTAACCTGTTGCGTGTCAGTCATAAGAAGAAGTGTGTAAATGTCCATGGCCTTCTTTTTTATTTTCATCTGACAATTTGATCCAGGCTTCTATTTCCTGAATTTCGTCTGCTGTTGCTTTACCATCATAATAGCTGATCAGCAAGTCTTCTATAGTTGAATGATGCATTTCCATGATAAATTTATTAAAGAGACAAGCGGGAAAATAAAACTACTAAGGTTATTTAAATAATTAACATTAATAAACTTTATGGTTAATAACTGTGTTATTTTACGCTTATTTAAAATATAAGCATTATCATTGCAGCCATGGAATACAGCAATGAAGATGCGTACTTATTGATGGCACTAAGGAGAGGGAGATGATCGCTTTTGATAGTATATTTAAAAAAATACTACCCGATTCTTTGTGCGTATGGAAATAGGTTTGTAGACTATGAAGAGTCAAAGAAATAGCGGGTGACGCTATTTTATGGCTGTGGAACATCGCGAAACACTTCAGGTTGAAACTTCCTTAGGCAGATATTTACTCAAATCGGTTTACCATAGATCACTTAACTGCATCAAGCAAAAACAGCTGAAGAATCATGCTGATACTATGTATTATGAGGAGATGGAAAAGCTGATACATGATGCAGAGACTTACCAGTTCAAGAGCTTTCAAAAAGAGAGTGAAAGAAGCTATAGATGCATTGCCTGCTTCCTATAGGAGGCTTTTGTTATGCATCGTTTTACTAAAAAGAGCTATAAAGGAAATAGCTGAGAGTTCCGGGGTTTCAGTAAAAACAATTGCTTATCGTATACAACAGGCAACAAAGCTGCTTCGAAAAGATCTTGCAGACTTACTAATTACTATGATCGTTTGTGTATTGTTAGTCGTTCGTTAACTATTGCTCAGGCTTACCTATTGCTGAAAAAAGAACTTTCTTAAAAAAGGAATATTTAATCAGTCAAGGAATGCTATAAATTACATTACGGATAAATAAGAAGTAGAAAACGCCTGCATTTGCTTGAATGAAAATCTCTCTTTCTTTTATTTAAGTTGTATGCTGAATAGATTGATATGATATTTCTTATGTTTTCTTTTAGATGATGTATTGACTGAAAGGATAACTTTTTGTTTAATCTTGCCTTTTCGCTATTTGTGATTAACCAGCGTGAAAACAAGCTCCGGATAGTCTTTTATCTCTTCACCGAGGAAAAACAGGTTCCTCGGTGAGGAAGAATACGTTGGTTTTAAACCAAGGAGGCGTTCCTTTAAGACCAACGAGTGGTTTAGTGATAGAAAAAGATGCATATCTCATGTGAATTTATGCAATAATAATCTGTTATTCCGTATATTATTGCACTAATTTATGCGCTTTATTCTTTGTTTTATCTATTTTTATTTCAACTGTATTTTTGTTTAATCTTAAAAATAGCACATTGATGTTGGGCTGCATGTACATATTTCTAAGAGAACGATGGGTTTATCAACTTTCTTGTTTCAATGATTCGTCTTTCTGAATATAGACAGTCCGTGTCGGAAAAGCAAGGTTCAATCCTGCTTTATTAAAAGCAGCCAGTATTTCCATATTCATATTTGAGGTTACGCCTAAAATATCTCCTTGTTTCTCTATAAAATAGATATACATGATAACCAATGCGGAATCTGAGTATTCTGTAAAAACAGCGACTATATCAGAAGGGTTAGAAGATACATTTTCTACTCTTTTGGGGATGGATTTCAATAGTTCTAAAGCTTCCTTCATCTTTTCGGAAGTCGTATCATACGTCAGTCCAAGATTCAAGACTACTCGGCGCATAGGTTCGGATGAAATATTAACGATAGAAGTATCGGTAATCTTATAATTGGGGAAAGTTATAATACGTTTGTCGTAATTCATTATTTTTGTGCTTCGGACTCCTACGTCTACTACCGTTCCTTCATAACTATCCACGCGAATTGTGTCTCCGATGCTGAAAGGTTTATCCGTCAGAACGGTAAACGCACCGAAAACGTTTTTTACTGTATCTTGTGCTGCCAAAGCAAATGCGATACCACCAATACCCAAAGTTCCCAACAGAGCGCTGATGTTAACTCCACATTACTCAAAGCCATGACGATGCCGATGAGCCAGACTATAACCAAGATGGTTCTTTTGATGATTGGCATCATTTTGTTAGCTTGTCCGTTGGACTGCTTTCCCCAGTAAACCTGAAGTAAACTACTGAACAAACGGCCGAAAACCAAGTAATATCCAGAACAATCAAAATGCTGTAAGCATTGTCAACTACTTTCACAAAACTGTCCGGATAAACCAACCGATGGATAGCGATCAGATTCCCAACAGAATTATAGCAAACTTAACAGGCGATTCCAAAGAGTAAAAATGACGTCGTCCAGGTGATTGTCGGTTCCCGTAACAAAAGGTTTGATAACTTTCTTGCCTAATAGCGATAATAATTTCACAATAATAATTGCTCCTAAAATAATAAGAATGGAAATACCCCAGTTTTCAATAGTATTTCCCCATAATTCATTTTCTAACATAGTCTAACTGATTTATAATTGTACTTTTATTTAATAATATCAAGTTGATCTCCTTTTTATTGACGATACAAGATAAGAGCTGAAGATGCTGCGATAGAAATACCCCCCCGATAAATGCCCTGACTGTCTAGATCAATTTGTCCGTTATGGCAGACTATAATCAATCTTGTTCCGGGATATTGATGTCTGCCTGATTCCGTTACCGTTGTATGCAACAGAATTTCTTTCCATTCATCACCGTTAGCATACTCGCCTAGAGTATAAGCGATGACACCGGAATCGCCTGCATCAAAAATGAAGCCATTTCTCTAAGCCCTCTGCTGTAGGAATACGGAAGGCGGGATGTTTTTGCGGAGTGCGATTAATGTTCTGATATAATTGAATATATCACGGTTTTTAGCTTTTAACGCCCAGTCTATTTGGTTGACGGCGTCAGAAGACTTGTAGCTGTTTGGCTCTCCTGTTTGTCCTGCATGATTTCTTCACCGCCACGAATAAAAGGAATACCTTGCGAGGTTAAAGCACGGTGTGTATTAATTTGTCAATAGGAACCAGTTCTTCTTCAGAATGTTCGCCTTGAACAGATAATTTCAGCTTATCTACCAGCGTATATCCGTCATGACAGGAAACAAAGTTAATCATTTGAGAGGGAGCAGCGGCATATGGACCGTCACAGTAAAGTAACCCGCTATAATCTACCTGTGGGTGTTGTGTTCCGCCAACGATTCCATATTTGACAGGTTCAAAATGCCCGTTGATATTTCCGGAGGCATACCCTGGTTCCTGTTCGTCAAAGGTACTTCCTTTCAGACCGTCACGAAATTCATCATTAAATACGGAAATACCTTTCATTTTTCGTACATTCTCCTTTTTACAGCCCGTTGCTCGAAAGGTAATGGAGAATCTGCTGCTACCCAACCTTCTCCGTAGCTACAAAAATGGTGGGGTCAATTTTTAATAATTCTCTCTTAACTGGTTCATGGTGTCGATGTCATGTATCCCCATCAGATCGAATCTAAAACCGTCAATGTGATATTCTTTCGCCCAGAATTTGACCGACTCAATGATATAATGGCGAACCATTTCGCGTTCTGAGGCTGTCTCATTTCCACACCCGGAAGCATTTGAATAGGAACCGTCGGGATTCTGGCGGTAAAAATATCCCGGAACCGTCAGGTCAAAATTAGAATGCTCGGTTGAGGCTGTATGGTTATAAACCACATCGAGTACAATACGAAAACCATTTTTGATGGAGGCTTTTACCATCTCTTTAAATTCGCGGATACGGGTGGTGGGGGTGACAGGATCGGTGGAGTAACTTCCATCTGGTACATTATAATTCTTCGGGTCATATCCCCAATTGTATTTGTTTTCTCCAATTTCCTTTCATCGATTGTGGCGAAATCGAATGAAGGAAGGATGTGTATATGCGTTACTCCCAATTCTTTTAAATGATCCAGTCCGGAAGATTCTCCTTCGGGAGTTTTAGTTCCGGTCTCTGTCAGAGCAAGAAACTTCCCTTATGTTCAATTCCTGAGTTTGGATCAATACTAAAATCGCGGTGATGAAGTTCATAAAGAATGATATCGGAATACATTTTCAGTTCGGGTGACTGGTCTGATTCCCAACCTTCGGGATTTGTCTCGTTCCAGTCGATTACAGCAGCGCGATTGCCATTGATGCCGACTGCTTTTGCCCAGATACCGGGTGTTTCGTCCAGCCATTTTCCATCTTTTTCTATCTGGAAGGTGTAGAAAGAACCTTTCAGATCACGGTCTATATGGATACACCAGGTCCCATTGTCGGCTATGTCCATTTCCAGTTGTTCTTCCGGATCTCCCGCTTCGCCGGATGAATACAGGTTTAAACGGACATTATCGGCACTTCTGGTGCCCATAGCGTAAATATGATTGCTGGGTGTATAGACTAATTCCAAATCGTTCTCATAATAGCACGGATACTTGTCATACGAATCCAACTGGTCCGGGGACGGATGATTTTTCAACTCTCTCATATTTTTTCTAATTTTATATTAATACTATATAAAAAAAATAATTATGTTGTGGAATAAAATGAACCGAATTATTCCGTTATGGTATGACTCGGAAAACAAATGTGAAATCAAAAATTCCTGTTCACGCTCTGATAAATATGAATAATAAAAGAATAATTAAGGTAATTTTAGTGTTTAAATCAGCTTTTTATCCTTTGCACTTTTTTGTATTGTTAGCTTATAATTTATAGAAACGTAGGAACTTTGTTAACATCATCTTTGTTTTGTATAAAAGTTAATTATAAAAAAAATGAAGCGTATGGAAATGGTGTTATGATGCAATATTTGAATGGCATCTCCCCGAATGACGGGAAGTTATGGAAACAGATAAAGGAAGATGCGTCGCATCTTCGTGATATAGGTGTGACTGCTGTTTGGATTCTCCCTGCTTATAAGGCCGATGAGCAGCAAGACGAAGGATATGCGACTTATGATCTGTATGACTTGGGCGAATTTGACCAAAAAGGAACCGTAAGAACGAAATATGGTACGAAAGAAGAACTGAAAGAAATGATTGATGAATTACATAAAAATCATATTTCCGTTTATCTGGACGTTGTATTGAATCATAAAGCGGGTGGTGATTTTTACTGAAAAGTTTATGGTAGTGGAGGTCGATCCCAAGGAGAGAACCAAGGCTTTGGGTGAGCCGTTTGAGATACAAGGGTGGACCGGGTATAGCTTTCACGGACGTAAGGATAAATATTCAGACTTCAAATGGCATTGGTATCATTTTTCCGGGACGGGTTTTGATGATGCGCAAAAGCGCAGCGGTGTTTTTCAGATACAGGGAGAAGGAAAAGCTTGGAGTGAGGGCGGATAGTGAAACGGTAATCATGATTTTCTGTTATGTAACGATATTGACTAGGACCATCCGGAAGTTGTATCTGAATTGAACCGTTGGGGAAAGTGGGTTTCAATGAATTGAATCTCGACGGAATGCGTCTGATGCCATTAAACATATGAAAGATCAATTCGTCGCACAATTCCTCGATGCGGTGAGGAGTGAAAGAGGCAATGATTTTTTATGCCGTAGGTGAATATTGAATGGTGACCTGGAAGCATTGGATGCTTATATAGAAGCTGTTGGGCACAAAAAAAAACCTATTTGATGTTCCATTACATTATAATTTATTCCAAGCATCACAAGAAGGTAAAGACTATGATTTGCGGGATATTTTAAAAGATACTGGTTGAACATCATCCCGATCTGGCTGTAACCATTGTTGACAATCATGATACGCAACGCGGAAGTTCTCTTGAATCCAATGTAGAAGATTGGTTTAAACCGTTGGCTTATGGTTTGATTTTGCTGATGAAGGAAGGTTATCCATGTCTGTTTTATGGAGATTATTATGGTATAAAGGGGAGAAGTCTCCTCATACCCGGATTATTGATATATTGTTGGATGCGAGACGAAAGTACGCTTACGGTGATCAGATAGAATACTTCGACCATCCTTCAACGATTGGCTTTATCCGTACAGGAGATGAGGAACATAATGGCTCGGGCTGGTCTTCCTTATGTCTAATGACGAGGCGGGAAGTAAAATAATGAGCTTGGGTGAGAAACATAAAGGCGAAGTCTGGCACGAAATAACCGGAAGTATATCCGAAGAAATAACTTTAGATGAAGAAGGAAATGGAGAGTTCTCTGTCGAATCCTGTAACCTGGCTGTTTGGGTGAAGAAGGATTAGGTATATGGTATTTATATAATTAATTATGAAGATGCTTGTTACAGTTGTAATCAGGTATCTTCATGATTTGTATGAAAGTCATTTGCAGACAGAAAGATTCTCTGTATCTTTGCCGCCATGGCAGAAAGAAGCGAACTACATACGAGAAATAAACACAATGGGCAATATGATTTTTCATTGTTGACAGAGAATTATCCACCGCTCAGAAAATTTGTACTTCTCAATCCTTTGGGAATACAAACAATCGATTTTTTTAATCCACATGCTGTGAAAGCGCTGAATAAAGCATTGCTGATAAGTTATTATGGTATCCGCTACTGGGATATTCCAAGGAATTATTTGTGTCCGCCTATCCCCGGGAGGGCAGACTATGTTCATTATATTGCCGATTTAATTGATCCGGAGAGAGTCAGTAATACGGCAAATGAAGAGAATGGAGATAAGCCAAAACGACAGTGCAGATGCTTGGATATCGGTGTAGGTGCAAATTGTATTTATCCGATTATTGGGCACGTTGAGTATGGATGGATGTTTGTGGGTTCCGATATTGATCCGGTATCTATAGAAAATGCGCGTAAGATAGTGACTTGCAATCCTGTATTGGCACATAAGATTGATTTGCGGCTTCAGAAAGACAATCGGAGGATTTTGACGGAATCATTGCTCCCGATGAATATTTTGATGTAACAATTTGCAATCCTCCGTTTCACAGTTCGAAAGAAGAAGCAGAAGAGGGACATTACGTAAAATTGAGTAGTCTGAAAGGGGAGAAAGTAAAAAACCAAATTGAATTTCGGTGGAAATGCGAATGAACTTTGGTGTGAGGGTGGAGAATTACATTTTTGCTGAATATGATTTCTGAGAGCCGGAAATACCGGAAGAATTGCGGTTGGTTTACAAGTCTGGTTTCTAAGGAGAAGAATCTGGATAAACTATATGCTAAATTAAAAGCCGTCCATGTATCGGAATATAAGATAATTCGAATGTGTCAGGGTACAAAAAATAGCAGAATTTTGGCTTGGCGATTTTTGGAATAGCTGATTTTGTTTTTTCGATAAACGGATATTTTTAAAGAAGATTATCTGTATAATGAAAAAAATATTGATGATTAAGACCGTTATTTGTTATAATGTGCCTGGATTTGTTGTTGTTTTCGATAATAGAGTCGTTTCTCTCTCTGTATATTCTATATGAGTATTAATTCTCCTTTCTCCTTTTCTTTGATATGCCGATATTTGTAGTATGAGATTATAGTGCTAGGAAATATCAAATCAAGGGAATATATGTTTGTTGTTAGATTGAGAAACTATTTACATTTGTCGTCTTTGGTTATATTTTTATTGTTTTCCTCCTGTATTGATGAGTTTTATAAAGATACACCTAAAGAGGGATATATAACAATTACCGGTATCAATACACGTGCCTATACAGGAGCCTATCCGGGTGACGGGCTCGATGATAAGGTTGAAACTCTGCGTATTCTGGCTTTCAATAAGACAAGTCGCATCTGCGAAAGTAATACTTTTTATTATGGAGATGTGCTGGGCGGAAATACGCTACGGCATCCGATTAATAAGGGTGAATATGATTTTGTCTTTTGGCCAATGAACCTCATAATACAATTGTGAAGGCGGTTCTTGACAATATAACTGATTATGATGCACTAAAGTCAATATCCTATCCGGCGGAGTTCTTCGATTCGGAACGGGTTATACCTATGATTGCGGAAAATAATAGTATAAAAGTGCTGGCTGATGGAAACTTGGAGGTAAATGGTGTTGCATCTACCAAGTTGACAGTAGGACTCAGACGCTTGGCGGCACGTGTGGATGTGGTTTTGAAATCGAAAGTCGATTTTGGTGATGCCAGTTCGAGTGAATTTGAAGGAATTACTTTTCTAATATACCGGATAGAGTGCCTTTGGTATATGGCTTGCCTAGTGATTGTTTACCCAGTTCCTGGGCGTATGCCGATCCGGTTCTTCCTTATGGTGGAACGGCCATAACCAGAAATGTGGAACGTAAACTCACATTAGCTGATAATGCCGACTGTTTTAAAATAGATCCCACTTTATTGACCACTGAGGATAAAAATAACGATTTAGTCTGGGCTGTTAAAGTTAAAAAGTAATTCTGCCATCTAGCTTCTTTTCATCGAAGTCCGACGAGACGAATGCGATAAATTTTACTGTTAACCTGATTGACAAGTATAGTCCTTCCTGCAAATTGAAGATTCTGTCCGACCCGGATTATACATTACCGGCAAATGCGAAACTTGATTTGACAGGTATCATAAGAGAACCTTTAGAAGTAAATATACAGCCTTCTCCGTGGATTGACGATGGAGATGATTGGGAAATATCAGGCGTCCGTGTTCTGAATGTATCGCATATACAGGCTAAGATGACGGATATGAACGGAGTCCGGATTTCTTTCTGGTCCAATATGCCGGTAGTGAAGGTGTTGGGCACAGTAAAGAAAGAAGGTGAAGCGAATGAAAGAGCAACTAATACAGTCTTTAACTGTTTGGCAGTAGATGATAATAATCCTGATCCTTATCGTTTCTTTTATGATTCGGCTTCGGGCAGCGGATATATGGATTTACTGGTTGACGGAACAAATACCACCGGTTTTGGTACGCATGACAGGACCGAGAATATGAGTGGTACATATACATTGACATTATCTGCAGCAGAGGATACTAAGGGTAAGAATGCATTGCAGAGGAAGATAAAGGTTACCGTCACACAAGAAGGTTTGCGATTTGTCCACAATCCTACGGCAAATCAACATGGTTTGTTCAATGCAGCATTATTTAAACATAACCAGAAAGGAGAACGTATTATAACAGGACAGCATCGATTGGATCAAACATGGTCTGTTAGTGTACCTGTTGCCTATCAAAACTGGCTTGTTGTGAGCGCGACTCCCAGCTTTGATCCGAATATTGGAACAGAATCACCAGGTGATGCGGAACATTATCCGGTAACTCTCAATCCGTATAGGGGAGAAGATGGTACTAGTATCTCAGGTCTCACCGGTCGTATATATTTCCGTATTGGCGTTAAGGAAAATGCCGATTTTGTACCAACTAAAGAATCCGATCCTAAATTTGGATATATCAATTTGTCATATTATCCGGGATGGCGGACAACAATGAAAATTTATATTCGTCAGGGCGAAGCCGGTGCTTATATATATGCGCCGGGGGATGCTATTCCGGGAACTGTATGGGGAGCGTGGAATGGAGGTACGGATATTACTACACATGTGAGAGAAGATATGCGTCTTTTATCGACGAATGCCCGTAGGGGGAGCAGCTAAGTTCTCTGCTTTAAACCTGACAAGCGAGAGGTTAGCAGGGAATACGAATCCGGATTATGAGAATGTGAACGTAAAAGGTGCTCGTTTTGTAGACTTCCCTTCGCAGGCGGGTGCATTCTTTCAGTGGGCGGTCGATTTGAAAGGCACTACTTCCGGTATGACTGATTATTACCGCAGAGCTTTTAATCCCTCGAAGTCATATCTTGTTTCAGGATTCCCTTGGGGATATGGGGAATTTCCGATCATGTGGGATGGAGATGTCAGTGCTAATATTCCTGCATATAAAGAACAGTTTGAAGTTTGCCCTCCGGGATATCGTCGTCCGACAGATGGCTATACGGATAAAATATCTTATAATGGATATTATGATTATTTGCCGGATGAGGGTACTACGGGTACTGCCACGAATTATAAAGATCAAATAGAGTATTCAGAATTAAGGGTTTCTTTATTTAATGTACCTTTTGCAGGAAATGCGGCTTCAAGTGCAGACTACGCTACAGCTTTTACTACTCCTTTTGGTGGAACTGGTAATACAGGTCCTGGGACATATCCTTACGGAGCAAACAAAGATATGCTTGCCCGGAAACAACTAAAAGGAACAACTTATACATTTTATTCGGACGGATTTTTCGACAGACGTCCGATAAAAGAGGCTTCGAATGGAAACTATGGCGTATCATTAGGAAATAGTAATGTTGCTTATCAGGGAGTATTGTATTTTAATCCCGATTCCGGAACGAATGCATCTGTCTTTTTCCGTCAGCCGGTCGTCTGAATAACACAAGTGGTGCTTTGGAAAGTAGGGTAGTACCGGATACTATTGGTCGGCAAGTGTAGGTCCTCCTTATATGAGATCGGAATTGCAGAATCCACCTTATGACAGGAGAATACGTTATGGAGCCTGGTCGCTTGAGTCTGCATATAATTCTCATAATTTCAGATTGTCATATCAAGGTTTTGCTCAAAGTATACGTTGTGTGAAAGAATAAGAACTTTTCGGCTTACGATAAAAATACGGAATATCATCCGTTGAGGGGTTGGCTTTTTTAGTCAACCCTTATTTGTGCGTACTCTCTAACAACAAAACTGCTGTTTTAAGAAGAAATCTTTATTTACTCTAATAAGATTCTAATAGGATTCTAACTATTCTCTAACAGGCTCTCCGAAGGAGCCGTCTATCTTGTGCCCGGAAATCCGGTTACTAACTTAACTTATGTTTAATTATGATGATGAAGAGAGTTACACATTTATTATTGGCAGTGTGTTGTTTTTTACCGCATGCGGGGATAAACAAGAATCAGAGCAAAAAAAGTGGCTATCGTATACAAAGGTGACACGGTCTATATTGCAGATCCTCTTTTACTTGAAAAGATCAAAGTATCAGTGTCTGAACTGAAACCCTATTCCAAGAAGGTGATAACGTCCGGTGTGGTGCGTCACCATTCCTCCCCGTTATGCTTATGTTGCTCCTCCATTTGGAGAGTCACAAAATCTTATGTGCGTATCGGACAGTGGTACGTCAGGGAACACCTTATTTGAAATCAGTTCCCCGACTTTACTTCTGCACAAAAAGGAATACTTTCAGGCACTTTCGTCCAGGAACTTGCTAAAAAAGATTTGAAACGCAAAGAAGATCTGATAAGGAATGGTGTCAGTTCGCAAAGAGAACTGGAAAAGCCCAGAATGCTTTATTGATAGCAGATAAGGAGTTTGAAAACGCCTCTGCCGCATTGCGGGTATATCAGGTGGACAATCCGGCGGAAATGATATTGGGGCAACCGATGATTGTTCGTTCTCCTATTCCCGGGGAAGTGATAAAGGATAACATCGTAACAGGGCAATATCGAAAGATGATACCGAACCGATAGCTATTGTTGCCGACCTGTCTAAGGTATGGATTGCGGCTCAGGTAAAGGAGAAAGATATCCGGTTTATAAATGAAGGCAGTAGTCTGGATATTGAAATTTCGGCATTGCCCGGTACGGTTATTAAAGGCAATGTGTATCATGTAGAGGAGGAGGTAGACGAGGAAACCCGGTCCATTCAGGTACTTTCGGTCTGTGATAATTTGAACGGACATCTGAAGCTGGGGATGTACACTACTGTCCACTTTCTGAGTGTTCCGGTCGGACAAATTCAAATCCCGGAGAAAACGTTACTACAGGGCGAAAAGGATAGCTATGTATTTGTGCAGATTGCTCCGTTGGTTTTCGTACGGACGTCGGTGACAGTGGAACAACAGAAAACGGAATAGCGGTGATCAGCGAAGGATTGCGTCCCGGAGATAAGATAATCAGTGAAGGAGGATATTATTTAAAGTAAGAAATTATGAAGAAGGAATTAATGCTTTCAATTATACAAAAAAGATGGGTAATGCTTTTGCCTGTTTGTGATGATGTGTATCTTTGGATATTACTCATGGAAACAGCTTTCGATAGAAGCATATCCGGATATTGCAGATGTCACTTCCCCAGGTGGTCTCAAGTTCCGGACTGGCTGCGGAGGAAGTGGAACAGCAGATAACCATTCCTTTTGGAACGCGCTATTAATGGGTTGCCCGGTATGCACGTCATGCGTGAGTAAGAGTACATTCGGGCTGTCAATGATTACCATTGTCTTTAAGGACGGGACAGAGGACTACTGGAGCCGCCAGCGCGTACAGGAAAGATTGAATGAAGTAGAACTGCCTTATGGAGCTGTTTCGGGACTTGATCCGCTGACATCTCCGTAGGAGAAGTGTACCGTTATATCATAGAAAGTGACCAGCACTCATTACGCGAATTAACCGACCTTCAGAACTGGGTAATTATTCCCCGTATCAAGGAAGTGTCGGGAGTGGCTGATGTAACCAATTTCTGGTGGGATCACTACTCAGTTCAGGTTGAAGTAGATCCGTCCAAACTGGAACAATATAATTTATCTCTCAGCCAGGTTGTTGAAGCCATTGAGAATAACAATGCCAATGGGGAAGCGTGTTGAATCGTGGTGACTTGGGTTATGTGGTACGGGGAATTGGATTAATCGGAAATTTGGACGATTTGGGACATATTGTAGTGAGTACTACTTCCGGGTTCCTGTCTTTCTGAATGATATAGGTTCTTTGGAAGTATGGAAATCTTGAAAAGAAAGGGAGTGCTGGGATATACAGACCCGTACCCGCAACTACTTCTGAGAGTCTGGAAGGAATTGTACTCCTTCTGAAACATGAGAATCCGTCTAAAGTACTGGAAGATATTCATGTGGCAGTTGATGAGTTAAATAATGAGACATTGCCGGAAGGAGTGAGGATACACCATACACTTTTCGCCATCCCATCA
>VOFH01000613.1_pt1 | contig 28247 bp, 29 predicted proteins | sample 5384091 | NCBI WGS metagenome assembly VOFH01 (sample SAMN12384727, study PRJNA508395) | human gut metagenome | isolation source: healthy gut G | host: Homo sapiens
CGACGCCGACCTCGATGACCGTCGTCGAGACGAGAATATCCGTCTCTCCGGCGGCAAAGGCGGCCATGCAGGCGTCCTTGTCCTTGGCCTTCATGCGGCCATGGATGCAGGCGACGCGGTGCTGCGGGAACGTCCGCTGCAGCACCTGCGCGTGCTCCTCGGCGGATTTGAGCTCGGAGGGGATATCGTCCGTGTCTTCGACCTTCGGACAGACGACGAACACCTGCCGTCCCTCACCGATGAGCTTGTCGATGAAGGCGTTGAGCCGCGCGCGGTAGCGCTCGTCCACGCACACGGTCTGCACCTGCCGCCGTCCGGGCGGCAGCTCGTCGATGATCGACACGTCCAGATCCCCGTACACCAGCAGCGCCAGTGTGCGCGGAATGGGCGTCGCGCTCATGACGAGTGTGTGTGCAGCAACCGGTTCATCTGGTGGCCGGTGACGGTATCCTGCCGGATTTCGCGGATTACCCGCTTCTGCGCTCCGGTCAGCGGGAACGGCAGTTTTTCGTTGTAAAAACCGTTAAAAAAGCGACCGACCGCCGGAAACAAAAACCCGTCGTTACGGGCTTTCCGACCGCGTTGCTCACGGAGTATATTCAGTTGGATGCCGAACAGTTCTTCGAACTTCAGCCGGTATTCGGCCGCCCGCAACGCCTGCTGCGAAGTCGGAAAATGGATGTTGTACAGCGCGTCGCGCAACGGCACCAACCCGTAACGGCTCATCACGTCCCCGGGCAGCGTCTCGCGCAGATGTCCCTCGACCTGCGGCCACAGATTGCACATCAGCGTATAGATCGCCTTCGTGCCCAGTTGCCCGTTGTTCAGCTTTTCGGTCGTACTGTACACTCCCTGCACTTCGGCATGGAAACGGTTCGCCTGTTCGAGCACGGATTCCACCTCGGGATGCACGAGGTTCAGCGCGCCGTTGAAAAAAGCGGGCCGTCCGAAAATAATGTACTCGCGCCCCGCTTCGAGCCGTTTTTCGATCCAGTTGATCCCTTTGAACCACACCAGTTCGGCCGTACCGCTACCGTCGGCAACGACGGCGATAAAACGCTTCTTCGGCCCGGAACCTACATGCTGGAAACCGGTGATGCGTGCCCGGAGTTGGATATAAGTCAGCGAATCGTCGGCGATCTCGCCGATGCGCCAGATACGGCTGCGGTCGATGTAACGGAACGGAAAGTAGTAGAGCAGGTCGCCGAGCGTGCGGATACCGAGCTCCTTTTGCAGCAGCAGGGCGCGCCGCTCCCCCACTCCGGTGAGAAACTTGACGTCGTTGTCGAGAATATAACCCATCTTCCGTCGCGAATTTGGATCAAAGATACCGAATCTGCGGCAGAGTTTCGTAACTTTGCGAAAAATTTAAACGCTCCATGGAGAAATTTTGCGATTCGCTGACCCGGTACAGCCGGCGGGAAACCGTTGCCGTTCAGATAGGAAACACCGCTATCGGAGGCGACAACCCGATCCGTATCCAGTCGATGACCAATACCGACACGAACGACACCGCCGCTTCGGTCGCGCAGACCGAACGGATCGCCGCCGCCGGCGGCGAAATCGTACGCCTGACGGCGCAGGGCCGCCGCGAGGCCGAAAACCTCGGCGCCATCCGCGCCGAACTCGACCGGCGCGGATGCCGTGTTCCGCTGGTGGCCGACATCCATTTTCTGCCGTCGGCGGCGCTCGTCGCGGCGGAGCATGTCGAGAAAATACGGATCAACCCCGGCAACTTCAACGACAAGGGCGGTCAGTTCGACGAACTGCTGGCCATCTGCAAAAGACGGGGAGCCGCGCTGCGTATCGGCGTCAACCACGGTTCGCTGGCCCCGGCCGTCATGGAGCGCTACGGCGATACGCCCGAGGGAATGGTCGCCTCGGCGATGGAATTCTTACGCCGCTGCCGCGCGGCGGCGTTCGACCGGGTGGTGCTATCGGTCAAATCGAGCAACGTCCGCGTGATGGTGCAGGCCTACCGGATGTTGGCGGCGGCCATGCGCGCCGAGGAGATGCGTTATCCGCTGCACCTGGGCGTCACCGAAGCGGGCAACAACCGCGAAGGACGGATCAAGTCGGCTGCGGGCATCGGCGCGCTGCTGGCCGACGGGCTCGGCGACACGATCCGCGTTTCGCTGACCGAAGCCCCCGAACGCGAGATTCCAGTGGCGCGGATGCTGGCGGACTATTTCGCCGGCCGCGAAAACCATGCGCCGATCCCTGCCGTAGACGAATCCCTGTATTCGCCTTACAGCTACCGCAAACGCCCGTCCGAAAAAATCGGCGGTATCGGCTGCGACGCACAGGTTGCGATCTGGAGCGAAATCCCGGCCGCCGTCCGCGAAACGCTGTTCGAAGCCGACATCCGGACGGTCGACCGGATTCCCCGGGGACGCATCGTGCTGCTGAAAACAAACAACCTCAACGGCATCGCCGAGCAGCGGGCCGCGCTGCTGACGATGGCCGGACGCGGGCTGACCAACCCGGTCATTATCCAACGCACGTACGACGAAAGCGATCCGGAAGTTTTACAAATCAAAGCGGCGGCCGATCTCGGCCCGCTGTTCCTGGACGGATTCGGCGACGCCATTCGGATCGAGAACCTCAATCCGGCCATCCCGCAGAGCGAAATCGACGCACTGAGCCTCGACATCTTGCAAACAGCGCGGGTACGCATTTCGAAACCCGAATACATCGCCTGCCCGAGCTGCGGACGGACATTATACAACATCGAAAAAACGCTGGCCTCGATCAAAGCGCGCACCGGACACCTGGTCGGCGTGAAGATCGGCGTGATGGGGTGCATCGTCAACGGACCCGGCGAAATGGCCGACGCCGACTACGGTTACGTAGGCTCCGGCCCCGGACGGATCACGCTGTACAAAGGCCGCGAAGTGGTACGCCGCAACATCCCCGAAGAGCAGGCCATCGACGCGCTGCTCGAACTGATCGAGAAGTCGCAAATGGAACGTTGATTCCCCCTTACTTTTTTTGCGGCTCGAAGACTTTGAACAAAGCGCGGTCCTTGCGCAGGGCCGCCTATTTTACTTTATCAGCAAAAGATTTCATATTATCGGGAAACTGCTTACAGTCGAGCAATTCGACACACCGGTCGAACCTGCCGATTTCGCGGCACAATTCGGCTTTGAAAAGACGGTCTTTGTTCCGCGTCGAATCAAGGTCGTCGATAAATTTCGACGCATAAAGAACAAATACATTGCGTAACCGATCGTACGAAGCCTTATCTCCGCTGCGGAGAAAATCGTTATAAGTATGCCAGATACCCCAGTAAGCTATTTTTTTGTCCCCGATCAACGGAAACGCTCTTACCCACTGACTAAAATTAAGCGCTTTCGTATACTCTTTTTCGACCTTGTCGGCCTGCTGCCGTGAAAGCTCGCAATGATTGTCTTTCGGATAGAAAAATTCTCCGCACGCCGGACACTGCACAAACGACGGCACCGACGGCAGCATCGGCGCATCGAGCTTCCCATCCGACCATAGCGTCGAATTAAACGTATTGCCCGAACTCCAACTAATTTCGCGCAAAATATGACCGCACTTCGGACATTTGACGAATCTATCGGCGTCGTAAACGGTAGCATGTGCGTCGCTACACACCATCAACGACAAAAGCAACTCGATAAATCCCAGGCAAAATAACTTTTTCGCAATCGTTCTCATCGGAATCTATTTTTAGGCTAGTGTTTCGATGCCAGCTTTCCGCTCAAGCCCCCGCGTAGATCAGGAACCCGAGTCCGACGATAAACAGAACGAACATCCAGGCATTCAGTCGGTCGGACGCTTTCGGAGCGCCTTTGAACTCTTTCCAGACCAGGATACCCCACATGGCGGAGACCAGCGTGGCTCCCTGCCCCAGTCCATAGGAAATCGCAGCCCCGGCCTGTTCCGAAGCGATCATGCTGAACGACTGACCGACGCACCAGATCACACCGCCCAAGATACCGACCAGGTGCGTCTTCGCACTACCCCGGAAATAGCCGCCGATCGAGATCGGCTCGCCCTCGACCGGACGTTTCATCGCAATCGTATTGAAGATAAAGTTGCTGGCGAACACTCCCACGGCAAAGACGAATACGGCCGTATAGGGCGTCAGCTTCCCGGGAGCCGGATCGGCAAAATTCGTAAGATCCATCGACGCCGCGACGAAACGGTAAAAGAAAGCCATGATCACGCCCGCTGCGATCGAAATCCCGATCCCCTTGGCGGGAACCTTCTTCGAGCCGGTCAGCATTTTCCGGTAGGCCAGTCCGTTCAGTACGATGGCTACGACGATCAGCGCCACCCCGATGAAAATGAACAACGGCGCGCCCTTCGCGGCCCCGAAATAGTTGACCAGCACGCCGAGCACCAAAGCCAGCCCGATTCCGACCGGGAACGCCACCGACAGTCCGCAGATCGCGATAGCCGCCGCCAGCAGAATATTCGCCGCATTGAACACCACGCCGCCGAGCAGCGCGCTGCCGATATTGCTCCAGTCGGCCTGCGCCAGATCGGGCAGGAAACTGCGCCCTTCGGAGCCGACGCTACCGAGCGTAAAAGCCGACAGGATCGAAAACAGCAGCAACCCGATCACATAGTCCCAGTAAAAATATTCGTAACGCCAGGTTTTGGCGGCCAGTTTCTGCGTATTTCCCCACGATCCCCAGCAGATCATCGTGACGACGCAGAAAATCACGGCCAACGTGTAATTGTTTACGATATACATAATTTCGTTTTTAAAAGTTCGACATACTACGGAACGAAACGATCGACTTCGCTGCGATACGGAATCGACGACTGCGCCCCCATGCGAGTCACCGAAATCGCCGATGCGCGGCTTGCGAAACGCACGGCTTCCTCAAGGCTTTTGCCTTCGGACAGCGCGACGACCAGCGCCCCGTTGAATACGTCCCCGGCTGCCGTCGTATCGACCGCCCGCACTTTCTGCGCCGGAACCGCTTCGTCGAACCGGTCGTTGCAGATATACGCTCCGCGCGAACCGAGCGTGATAATCACGTTCTGCACGCCCATCGCCCGGATACTGCGGGCCGCTTCGGCTTCGGTCTCGGCATTGTGGATCCGGATACCCGTAATGATCTCGGCCTCGGTTTCATTCGGCGTAATCAGGTAAAGACTTTGAGCAATTGCGGCGACAGCGCGGCGCCGGGAGCCGGATTGAGCACCGTCCGCTTGCCGCGCTTGGCGGCTTCGGCGGCTACGTATTCGATCGTCGTCATCGGCGTTTCGAGCTGCATCAGCACGATATCGCAATCATCCAACGCCGTTTCGGCCTTGGCCACGTCCAGCGGCAGCAAATTCGCATTGGCCCCGGAAGCCACGACGATCGTATTTTCGGCGCGGCTGTCGACAGAAATCAACGCCACCCCCGACGGATTATGATCGTCGATGAACACGAAACGGGTATCGATGCCCTCCTGAGCCAACTGCTGGCGGGTGGTGATGCCGAACATGTCGTTGCCGGTCTTACAAACGAAAATCACGTCGGCCCCGAGCCGGGCCGCCGCAACGGCCTGGTTGGCCCCTTTGCCGCCGGGATTCATCAAAAAAGTTCCGCCGAGTACGGTTTCCCCGGCCGCGGCAGGCGTTCGGTTCTGACCACCATATCGGTATTGGTACTGCCGACCACCAGAATTTTTCCTTTTCTTAACCCATTCATCGCGACACTATTTTAGATTGATTTGATAAAGTTAAACTCTATTTTCCGAAAAAGCAACCCGGACGCCGAATATTTAAACTCCCAAAAAACGGACCGATTGCAAAAAGCGACCGCCGGGACAGCTTTTCCGCACCGTCCGTAGTATCCGCTTCCGGACGCCGCCGAGAGCGGAATTCCGGTATTTTGCCGCGGGAATTGGATTTTTCCGGCCATTTTTGCTAATTTTACCGATCCGTGCAAAAGGCCTGCCGCCTTTGCCCGGACAAATCCAACCTGAACAACAACCCGTCATGAAAAAATTTTGCATTTTACTTACCGCGCTTTTCCTCGGCCTGTCGGCCGGAGCGCAAACTCCGTTTCAGATCACCTTCGGCCCCTATCTACAAAACGTGACGGCCGACGGAGCCACCGTAATCTGGGGAACCTCCGCCGACGCGCTGTCGTGGGTCGAAGCCGCACCCGACGGCGAAGACCACTTCTACGCCGAAGAACGCCCGCAGTATTACCAGACCAAGCTCGGCAAACGGACGGTGGGACGACTGCATACGGTGCGGATCACCGGACTGAAGCCCGCCTCGTTTTACCGCTACCGAGTATGCTCGCGCGAAGTGACCGAACTGCAACCGTACAAAGTCAGCTACGGACAGACGATCTGCTCGGACGTCTACCGCAAAAAACCGTACCGCTTCAAAACGCGGGACGCCGCGCAGCAGAGCGTATCGTTCACCGTGGTCAACGACATCCATGAAAACAGCGACATGCTGGCGACGCTGCTGTCGGACGTCAAAAAAGAGCAGCGCGACTTCGTCTTTTTCAACGGCGACATGGTCAACAACATGAGCAGCGAACAACAACTGATCGACGGCTTTCTGCGCCGTTCGACCGAACTGTTCGCCGCCGAAATCCCGTTCCTGTTCGCACGCGGCAACCACGAAACGCGCGGCCTGTTCTCGGATCATTACCTCGACTACTTCCCCACCCCGACCGGCGAACCGTATTACGCATTCCGCCAGGGGCCCGTATTTTTCGTCGTGATGGACGGCGGAGAAGACAAGCCCGACAGCGACATCGAATATTACGGGCTGTCCGACTTCGACCACTACCGCGCCGATCAGGTGGCCTGGCTGAAGGAAACCGTCGCGAGCGAAGCGGTCCGCACGGCCCCGTTCAAGGTGGCGATCATACACGTTCCGCCGGTCAACAGCACGTGGCACGGGCCGCTCGACGTCAAGAAGCATTTCCTGCCGGTGCTCAACGACGCCGGGATCGACCTGATGCTGTGCGGCCACCTGCATTCGTACCACTACCTGCCGGCCGGCCAAACCGAATGCGATTTCCCGGTGCTGATCAACTCGAACGACCGGGCGGTCGAAGTCGAAGCGACGGCCGACGCGCTGAACCTGAAGGTCAAAGATACTAAAAACAGGTTGTTCAGGAACTGACGCTGAAAGCCAAACAATAGCCGGCCAGCCGAAAAGACACGGAGCCGTCACCCGAAAAAAGAAGCCGTATTCTGTCGAAGAATACGGCTTCTGCCGTATATGCGGACAAGGAACCCGCTACCACATGTAGATCACGGCGTCGCCCGGATCGACCGTCATCTCGGTAATGTCGTCCGCCGGCACGATCGAACCGTTCTTCAGTACCTGCCGTACCCGGCTCTCCGCTTCGAAACGAAGCCCCATGGCAGTATTCGGATCGCGGTTAACGATCACCAGGAACGTATACCCCTGATTTTCCAACTGTGAAACGACCGCTCCGCTTCCCTCGGTTTCCAGTCGCCTGACCGGTTCGGGCAGGTCGGTCAGCCGAACGGTTCCTTTCGGAACGGACGTCCCCGTATGGCGTACGGAAACAACCCTGGCTCCGAGGAAAACGCCGCTCAATCGCTGAATTTCACTCGTCACGGTTTTCACCAGATCGTACGTCGCCGTACGGGCTCCGTCTTCGGCGATCGGCGCCATCCGATAATTCCAGTCGCCCGACACCGTCGGCGTCCAATAAGTAAAGTATTGCAGCACCTGCGCCCCGTAAGCCAGATCGCTGTACAACTGCAACCGCAGATCGGACAAAGTCGGAACGGGATACACCACGTGAGGGCATGTCAGCGCGAAAGCCCAAAACTTCTTTATTCGCCTTCCGGGCCTCGTCGGCAACGATTTCGAGATCCTCGTACCAGGTGTCTTTGATCAGACGCACCGAAGAACCCGGATTAGTCACCAACGGATATTCGTCGAACGACAGAAAAGCGGCGGGCACCTCGTTCAAGTAGCGCTGCACGTACCCCGGTAGGTAGCGACGCCCAAGGCCTGCAAATGCTCCGCAGGCCCGCCCGGGAACAGGTTCGCATAGCAGTAGTGATCCGGGTCGACGGCCTGGACCGCGTTCATCATCCGGGCAATGGTCGGAAACTCGCTGCACAGCGGCTCGTCCTTGCAGAAATAGGCTTCGAGGGCCGGATACCTCATCAGTTTTTTCACGGCCGCTTCGCGCCGGGTATCCGAATACAGCGCATCGCACTCGACGATCAGCTTCACGCCGGCCTGCCCGGCGTATTCGAGCGCCTTGCAAGCCGTCTCGGTATCCGAAAAACGGGTGTAATTCACGGTGATGCCCAGTTCGGCGGCTTCCCGGAAACGGGCTACGCTAACCTGGCTCGCCCGCACTCCGTGCCAGGCGACGATCGGAATCCGGCCCGGCGAAGGCAGCTTTTCGGGAAAAGGATCCGGATCGGGCCGGCCGGTCGTATCCGGAGGCGTTACGGCGGTGGTATCGGAGGAACGGGCCGCTGCCCGCCGCCGCCCTTCGAAGACGTTTCGTCCTTGCCGCACGAGAAAACGAGGACGGCCGCAGCCGCGCACAAGTAAAACAATTTTTTCATGCCAATCAGTAGTTTATTCGGTTAAAACGGGGCTGTCCGCCGGGCAAAGCGGCCAAACGGCGCGCAGATTCCCCTACTCAATCTTCACAATCCCCCTGCCAACTGATATAATGTTCCGTAATGCCGATCTCGTCCATCCAGCGGCGGGTCTCGATCGTTTTCATGTAGGCCGTATCGAAACCTTCGCCCACATCGTTGTTCCATACCCACAGCGGCGTAGGCCACAGGCAGGCGCGGAACCGGATCGATTTGTAGAAATGCTCGTCGCATCCCTGCTGGCCGTGATGCGCCATTTGCAGGTAATCGCAATCCAACAGGGGTTTGTAAGGACCTTCGAGCAGCATTTTGCCGCTCTCGACGCCGGTATCGCCCAGAAAGACCATCGACTTTTTCCGGTCCCACACCCTCAGCACGATACTCGCATTGTTGTAGGCATTCGTCAGGATGGACGGATGGGCGACGCCGAGCACTTTCAGGTTCATGCCGTCGATCTTCATCTCGAGTCCCGGCTCGGTCAGGTTTACGACCGGAAGGCCGGAATCCCGGAGCGCTTCGTAGTAAGCGTCCGCAAGCTTTTTGCGGTTCATGTCCGTGCGGAGCTGCTCGTCGGTCATCGGCGACTGATAAACCGTGTCGATAATCATTTGTCGAGGATCTTTCAGGATTTCGGTCAGCGCCCCCATGTGATCCACATGCGGATGGGTGACGATCCATTTGTCGACGCGGTTGCCCAGGGCGGCCACGAATCCCCGCAAAAAAGGCGCGTCCGCAGCGGTTCCCCCGTCCAGCACGACCACCCGTCCCCGGTCGGTCACGAACACGTAGGAATTCATCTGGGAAGGCCCCTGGGCGCAAAGCTGCCATACGGCGAAACCGGGCTTTTTAGCCGCTGTGAAAGAGACGGACATCAGGCCGCACAGCAGGCATACGATCAATTTATTCTTCATATCGAAATCGTGTAACGAATTTTTTCCGTCCGTTCCCCGTGCATTCCGGCCTTCGGCCGGCTTCAGGAATCCGCAACGGATATTTCAAAAAAAATCGGAAAAAAGAATGTCCGTTCTCACGGACATTCTTTTCAGTTTTAAAGCGTTTCGATCTCCGCGGTTAAGGATGGAGCGAACCCGGATACAAATCGCATATCTCGTGGTTCTCGCCGTTCTTGTTGTGCGTGTGCATCAGGGTCTGCGGTTGCCCGTTTTCGCCCCAATAGGTCCAACATTCAACGATTACGCCGGCGTTCAACGCATCGATGGCCGGGTTATCCGTTACCCAGGTAAGTTCGGCGCCCACCGTATCGACATTGGCCTGCGAAACGCATCTCCACCAATAATATTCCACTTTCAGCGTACGTTCCACGGAAGTATCTTCGGTAAATTCGAAATTAACCGCCGCGCGACCCGGTTTTTTCCACAAATACATGTATCCGTCGGCATTAGCCATCATGTTGCGGATATCGAGGTATTCGAGCGGGTTGTCCATGATCGTCAGTTCGCAAAGCTTCACAACGTTGCTGACGTCGAGCCTCTTGATTTTGTTTCCGTTCAGATGCAGATACCGCAATTCGTTGGCTGGAGCGACTCCCACGGCGCCGAAATTCACGGTTTCGAGCGTTCCCGTATTCCGGGCTTCCAGTCTTTCGCAGTTGGGGAACAACGTCATGTCGAGCGACTGCAACTTGGAATTGTCCAGCGAGAAGAATTTGATGTTCGCAGCATCCGGGAATCCTTCCAAACCTTCCACCGAAGTCACCGCTTTATCGATAAGGTTCAGCGTCTTATAAGTAGATTCGTATTTCACTTCGTCCGGGAATACGACTTCGGCCGCATCGGGTTTGTAAGCGTTGCCCTTTTCGTCGAACAGGTACTTATTGTCCGGAACGAGACTCTGCAAATATTCGCGGAATGCGGCATCGGGAACCATAAAGCGTCCTACCGCGGAACGGAAACATCCCAGTTCCTGCGTCTGCGTACCGCGCTTGAGCGTCATCACCCAGCCTTTGGCATCGACAGCCAGGTCGGCGGGGAACGCGAACACCAGTTTGGCGTCGGTAATCTCGCCGGATACGGTCTCTACGGCGTCGCCGCCGGACCGGGGCTGGAGAACGATTTTATCTTTGCCCAGAAACCGCGGCCGGTAACCGTCACGTTCCCTCCTACCATCGATTCCACGAAAGAAGGAATCGACAGGGAAGCGAGTTCGATCGGGGTGTTCAGATCGGGATCGTCCGCCGGATCGACCGGTTTGAGCGTACCGAACTCTTTGCTCTGCGTACCGCGTTTGAGCGTCAGCGTCCAGCCTTGTTCGTCGATGGCCAAGTCGTCGGGGAACGTGAACACCAGTTTGGCGTCGGTAACTTCGGAATTGGTAACCTCCACGGCATCGCCGCCCGAAACGGGTTTAAGTTCCACCCTGTCTTTACCGAGGAAACCTTTGCCGTCGATCGTAACGCTGGCGCCTTTCATCGATTCGGTAAAATCGGGAATCACCACGTCCGACAGTTCGATCGGCGTCGTCAGTTCGGGGTCTTCCGGATCTTCGGGCATCATCGTGCCGATTTCCTTGCTCTGCGTACCGCGCTTGAGCGTCAGCGTCAACCTTCTTCGCTGGTGGCCAGATCGCTCGGGAACTTGAACACCAGCTTGGAAGCCGTAATTTCCGCCGGAGCGATCTCGACGGCCGTACCGCTGGGACGGGGCGTAAGGGCGATTTTGTCCTTACCGAGAAAACCTTTGCCCTGGATCGTGACATTGGCTCCCTTCATCGATTCCTGGAAAGTCGGGATCACGACGCCGGACAACTCGATCGGAGTCGTCAGATCGGGGTCCTCCCCGCCGTCGTTCTTCTCGTCGCTACACGAAGTAGCGGCGAACCCCATCGTGGCGATTGACGCCAACAACAATAAATACTTTTTCATACGCATAAAGTTTTAAAGCGGCATTTCTGCCAAAAGTAATTAATGGTTAATAGATTATGTTTGTTACTTCATTCGGTATCGTCTCGTATTCAATCCGTTGCTTTTTTCGCGGTCCGGTCTGCCACTACTACTTAAACGGTTAAGCTGTGCTGCCTAAAAAAGATTTTTCTCCCGTTCGAATTTCAAAAAAAACAACCGTTAAAAAACAAATGCCATCCACGTTTTTCATAATTTATTAAAAATATACAAAAACCGCACTTTACCGTTACAGAGAGCGCCTCTTACTTTTACTCGGTTCATTACTTTCGCAAACCGGAACAAATCGCCGCCGTTACGACGCTTTTTCGTTCGCTCTATCCTCTTTTACGAACTTCTGTTTTCAAAATTAGATTTAATTTTCTAAATAAACAACAAATTCCCGTTACATTTTCATTACTTTTTTCGCATTTTCCGTAAAAAACAAAACCGAAACGGGATTTACAGCCCGTTTTTCACCACCTGGAATACACGACCCGCCTTTTTTCGTTTTCCGCAAAAAGACAAAAACGGGATTAAAACGAGAGAATCGGCATCCTCTTTTCCTCCGGAGTTCTTCGAAATCTCCCGGACGAAAAAAAACGGACAGGAGCAATCGTCGGTTACCGCACCCCGCCGTAAGCCGCAAAACATACGTTCTTATGCAGGATCTCCACCTCGCGGAAACCGACTTCGCGCATCAGGTCGAGTTGGTAGTTCAACGGCCGGGGAGAATCCTCCAGCTCCACGTAAGCCAGCACCCTGTCGCGGTACTCCGTTCCGCCCAGAGCGGTCAGGTAATCGCCGTAACGCTCCCGAAAATAGGCGGAAAAGTACCTCCGTTTGCTGCGCGACCAGGTCGGAAATCATCAGGCAGCCGCCCGGACGCAGGCTCCGGTACAACCGGGCGAACACGGTCAGCCACTCCTCGTCCCCGCGCAAATGATGCAGCGCGGCTCCCGACAGCACGATATCGTACCGGCATTCGCCCAGATCGGCCTCGCGGACATCCCGTTGCACCGCCGTGACCCGGCCGGCCGAACAGGCCGAAACGCGTTCGACGGCCCGGTCGAGCATCGGGCGGCTCAGGTCGAGCAGCGTGCAATGAAGCCCCGGCCGTTTCGAAAGCATTTTGAGCGTATAGTTTCCCGCCCCGCAGCCCACGTCTAGCAGATCCGTCGCCAAAGGCGTCAGACGCGCCGCGGCTTCGGTAATCAGTTCCAGCGACAACGCCGCATCGACAGTCGAAACCTGTCCGCTCTGCAAATTCGAAAAACGCTCGACATCGTGATCGAAGCGTTCCCGAATCTCTTCCACACTCGATTTTTCCCGCATATCTTATAAATTGAATTCCATATCCGGAAAACCCGGACATTCATAGCAAAGATAACGTTAATTATCACAAAATTAATCCTACATTTGCACTACTGTCCAAAGAAATTTTCTCAGACATGATTTAAATTAGTTTATATTAATGCATTACGCGAATAAAATTTTTCCGGGATTTGATTTTATACTTTTGCAAATAGTATTGCAAGAGATAGAAATCATGAATCAGGGAAAGACCGTATTCGCTCAGATAATGTCGCTCATACCGAGATATGAGTTTGACAAATGCGTAAAGAGATACAATGGCAACCGACATGCCATCGAGTTCAAATGCAGAGACCAGTTCATGGTGATGAGTTTTGCCCAGTTCACCGGCCAGGATAGCCTGCGCAGCATTGATGCAACGCTGGTTGCCCTGTCCTTCAAGTTGTACTCGTCCGGAATCAAATATATCCAACGCTCGACTTTGGCACATATCAACGGGACCAAGGACTGGCGCATCTATCACGACTTCGGTCAGATATTGATTGCACAAGCGAGATACCTGTACCGCCATGAGCCTTCCAGACTCGACGTGGACGGAATCGTCTATGCCTTCGACAGCAGTACGATGAAACTTTGCCTGCAACTCTGTCCATGGGCAAGACTTCATCATGATAAAGGTGGTGTAAAGATGCATACTCTGCTGGATTTGCGGGGAACGATTCCACATTTATTTATCTGACGGAAGCCGCGGTCCATGACTCCAAAGCAATGAGCCTCGTACCCGTGGAGCCTGGTAATTACTACCTCATGGACAAAGGGATATGTGGATTTCAAGCAGTTGTTCCTCCACTTTCATCGCCAGCGGGCTTTCTTTGTCACCAGGGCCAAGGACAACATGAAGTATGAGGTGGTAGAAGAGCATCCGGTTGATAAAAGTACAGGAGTTGTTAGCGATTCCACTATCAGGCTGACGGGACTGAAAACCTCCCGATGGTATCCGGATACACTCCGTATGGTTGTGTATGAGGATTATGCCACGGGAAATGTCTATCGGTTCCTGACCAATGACTTCACACATTCCTACCTGACCATTGCTGAACTTTATAGGGAACGTTGGCAAGTGGAATGTTTCTTCAAATGGATCAAGCAACATCTGAACATCAAGGCGTTCTACGGGACCAGCCAGAATGCAGTATACTCGCAGATATGGATTGCCATCTGCGATTACCTGCTGCTTGCCATTGCCAGAAAGATGTTTCATATTGATCAGGAACTTTATATTTTATCGTCCGTAGTCGGCAAAGTACTCTTTTTGAGAGGAAGCCTTTAGGCGAACTGTTTATTAAACCAAAACGTCCGATGAATGATTCCGATTCAGATCAACTGAACCTATGGGGTAATTTCTTTGGACAGTAGTGCTACATTTGCATAAATATACCACACCCTATGAAACAAACCGTCCGCCCCCACTCGATGCGCGCCTGGATACTTGCGGCGCGCCCGAAAACGCTCCCCGCGGCAGCCGTTCCCGTACTGCTGGGATGCGCGCTGGCGCTGGCGGAAGGCGGATTCCGGTGGATTCCCGCTCTGCTCTGCCTGCTGTTCGCGCTGCTGATGCAGATCGACGCAAACCTGATCAACGACCTATTCGACTACCGCAAAGGAAGCGACCGCAAAGACCGCCTCGGGCCCGAACGAGCCTGCGCGCAGGGCTGGATTTCGCCGCGCGCCATGAAACGGGGAATCGCCCTGATTACCGCGACCGCCTGCGCGACGGGCCTTTGCCTGCTTTTTTACGGAGGAACCGAGTTGATCGTCGTCGGAGCGGTCTGCGTCGTATTCGCATTCCTGTACACCGCCGGGCCGTACCCGCTGGCCTACCACGGCTGGGGCGACGGGCTGGTGATCGTCTTTTTCGGTTTCGTTCCGGTCGGAGTCACCTACTATGTGCTGTGTCACGGATGGACGACCGAAGTAACGGTCGTCTCGCTGGCCTGCGGACTGGTGATCGATACGCTGCTGATGGTAAACAACTACCGGGATCGCGAGCAGGATGCGCAGAGCGGCAAACGGACGTTGGTCGTGCGTTTCGGCCCGAAAGCGGGCAGCCTGGCGTACCTGACGCTGGGAATAGTCGCCTCAGGACTCTGTCTGACGCTGCTCTCCGGCGGGTATTTCGCGGCGGGGCTACTCCCGCTGGCCTACCTGCCGTTTCACCTGGCAGCCTGGCGACGGATGGTACGAATCCGCGAAGGCCGGGAACTGAATCTCATCCTGGGAAAAACGTCCCGTAATATCTTGATTTTCGGAATACTGCTAACCGCGGGGCTGATCCTGCGGTAATGCGGCGAACGAGCGGCTCCGGCGGAACGATCCGCCGGGCATGGGATTTGAACCGTTACCGTAACCACCAAAATCCTTTATCATGAAAAAAATTCTGCTTTTCGTCTTCCTGCTTGCCGGAACCGCCCTGGCGGCCCAGAAATCCCAACCGATCCGAGTGCTCTTCATCGGAAACAGTTATACCTTTTACCATAACCTTCCCGATCTGGTGTCGCAAATCGGCGAAAGCGTCGGCTTTCCGATCGACGCGACGGCCTGCACCAAGGGCAGCCAACGCTTTACCGGTCACCTGCAAAACGGGAAACTGCTTCGGATGCTCGCCGCCGGAGGATGGGACTACGTCGTCCTACAGGAGCAGAGCGAAGCCCCGGCCCTGCCGACCGAACTGGTCGCCGAGGGAACGTACCGGCCCGCCCGGACGCTGGACAGCCTCGTTCACGCCGGAAGTCCGCAGGCGCGGGTAATCTATTACATGACCTGGGGACGCAAAGAAGGCAGTAAGACTTACGGGAACCACTATCCGCCGGTAGCGACCTACGAAGGTATGCAGCAGCGGTTGGCGACCAGTTACCTGGAGATGGCTTACCGCAGCGGCGGCTGGTGCGCGCCGGTAGGACTGGCCTGGATGCGGGTACGGAGCGAGAAACCCGAATACGAACTGTATATGCCGGACGGAAGCCATCCGTCGGAAGCGGGCACGCTGCTCGCGGCGAACGTAATTTTCAGCGTTATCTACGGCAAACCGTATACTTCGGATATCCGGGCGGGCGTTCCGCAACGGCAGGCGGAATACCTGCGACAAGTGGCGCAGCAGACCGTATTCGACAACCTGCGGCTGATCAACGTCGAACCGGTCGCCCCCGGCCCGCTGCCCGAAATCGCCCTACCCCGCAAATAAACGGGCCCCGGGAGAATCCGGCAAAATACGAAGACGCATTTCCGACCGGCCGCATTCCGCGCAACGGTCTTCTTATGGCGGACGCCCGTCGCAAAATAACGCTACCTCAACCCGTCGAGCCATTTCTCCAGTTCGGCGAGCCATTGCCGCTTGTAGCGGAACGTATCGCTGAACCCGAAACCGTGTCCCCCTCGGGATAGATATGCAGCGAAGCGGGAACCCGGTTATCCATCAGGGCCCGGTAATACAGCAGGCTGTTTTCGGGCGTAACGGCCTGGTCGTCTCCGGCCAGCGCGATAAAGGCGGCCGGAGTCTCCGGGGAAACATACCGGTCGAGCGAACATGCGGCGATCTCATCCCCGGAAGGATGCGGCCCCATCAACCGCTCGCGCGAGGGAAGATGCGTCAGCCCGTCCCGCATACTGATAACCGGATAAAGCAGGATTTGAAAATCCGGTCGCATTCCCGTCTCCGGGAACAGGGCTGCCGACGCCGCGACATAGCCTCCGATGGAGGCCCCCATCACCCCCAGAGACCGGATGCGTAACTCTCCGGAGCGCTCTTCCAACAGGCGTACCGCCCGGCGGATATCCTCTCCGGGAATCTCGCGGCGGCCGTTCGGCAACCTGTATTTCAATACGGCCAGCGTAATGCCCCGCTCGTTGAACCACGATGCGAAAGCGCGGCCCTCGTGCTCCACGGCCACGCCCCGAAATCCTCCGCCCGGGCACAGGATAACGGCTTGCCCGCACGGCTGCGAGGCCGGATAAACGTACAACACGGGGACGGAAACATTGCCGATCAGTCCCGGCCCGAGCGTCTGCTCCGCTCCAGAAAGGCCGTTGGACGAAGGCACGCCTTCGGGCCACAAAAGCACCTCCCGGCAAATCGATCCGAATTCTTCCATCAGTTCATCTTTTATCTATCTGAAACGCGACACGCGCAGCGAGCGAAGCCCGTCCCCGCGCGCCTGCCGCCGGTTCGTCGGCTCAGCGGCCGCGCTCTTTCACCGCAAAATACCGATCGACGGCGAACTTGCCCGGCCCCGCGATGTACATCAGCACGAAAACGACCAGGTACACCAACGCCAACTCGCGAACGGCAAAGGCATCCTGGCTATGAATCACGAAAAAGGCCATCGCCATCGTAAAAATCATCGGGATCATCGCGAGGCGGTACAAAAAGCCGATCAAAAAACCGAACGAACAAACCAGCTCGCCGAATATGGCCAGCATCAGCGAGAAACGGCTGCCGACGCCCAACGGATCGGGAAAGACATCGGCCATCTGCGCGAATCCGGCCCACTTCTGCAACCCGTGCGACATCAGCAATACGCCGAAAATAACCCTCGCCGCCAACAATAACAGCGACGTCTTCGCGCCTTCCGGTCTAACGGGAAATAAAAAACGATATAACATAACATTCAATTTAAATTCATACCAACTACAAGCTTATCAAATACTTTGCCACGAAACGCGCCGTCCTGCCGAATCGAAGAACCGATCCCTTTCGACGCCCGGCGCGTTTCACGCGCAACCGCAGAACCCGGCCCCGCACGATACGATTCTCCGGCTTTCGCCGACGAACGGCTACAACCGTAAATTTAATAAAAATAATTCGGTAGAAACCGATTGACTTTTTGATCGCTCAGAATAACGAACAAAGCGCCTAGATCTTCTTCGGTGAAACGCCGTAATATTTTGGGATTCTATACTGCCGGATTTGTGCGAATAAAGTGCGGAACGCAACGAATCAGGGATATTCCCTTGACGGAAAATATCTTTAATATCGACACCGTCCGCTTACCAAATTCGTCCGACCCGGTAAAACGACGAAGGCAGATGCCTTTTATCATCTGCCTTCCGACGTTTGCGGTCGTAGACCTTTTTCGATTTGTGTATCCGACTGAAACAGATCGGACGGTTGTGATTCTCGATCTCGGCCTCGCGGCTTCCTCTGCGACAGGCTTTGACGTAATCGCGTTCGGTAATTCTTTTTGTTTTCACTTCATGTCAATTTACGGCTGAGCCGCAAAGATAGCATATTTTAAGTCGCTCCGGCCCTATTGACCGTTTCAAAAAGACCTATTTCCCGCCCCTCATCGGTTGTCACGTCATTATTTTTAAACGCATACCCGCCCCACAAAAGACATAATATACTAAGTTATAAAATCATTAAAAGAACAACGATACAAATCCGGAAATTATTTTCCACAGGAATCTTGTTTTATCGGAAAACAATTCGCACCTTTGCGCCATTACTTTCCTACGGAAGTATCTTCCATTAGATCGCATTGTAAATAATTTTCAAACAGGCTATATGAAACATATCATTATCGGAGGCGTCGCGGGAGGTGCAACCGCGGCGGCCAGGATTCGTCGGGCAGACGAGGAGGCCGAGATCGTCCTACTCGAAAAAGGCAAATACATCTCGTACGCCAACTGCGGTCTGCCGTATTATATCGGCGGCGCGATCGCCGAACGGGAAAAACTCTTTTTACAGACCCCGGCTTCGTTCGGCGGACGATTCAATATCGACGTGCGGATCGAAAACGAGGCGGTAGGCATCGATACCGCGGCAAAGAGCGTCGAAGTGCGCCGTGCGGATGGATCGACCTATACGGAAAGCTACGACGCTCGCTCCTGTCGCCGGGCGCTTCGCCTGTGCGTCCGCCGCTGAAGGGCATCGACAGCGAAGGAATTTTCACCCTGAGAAACGTCGACGATACGGACCGTATCAAAAACTATATAACTACACGAACGGTCGCCAGCGCTGTCGTCGTGGGCGCGGGATTTATCGGATTGGAAATGGCCGAGAACTTGCATCGCGCGGGAGCGGGAGTGTCGATCGTAGAGATGGGCAATCAGGTGATGGCGCCGGTCGATTTCTCCATCGCCTCGCATGTGCACCAACACTTGTTACAAAAAGGGGTGCACCTTTATTTGGAGCAGAGCGTCGAACGCTTCGAAAAACGGGACGACAAAATCGAGGTCTTTTTCACAAGCGGGAAGAGTATCGCGACCGACCTGGTTATCCTTTCGATCGGCGTCCGTCCCGAAACGGCACTGGCCAAAGCAGCCGGACTCAGGATCGGCGAGACGGGGAGGCATCTGGGTGGACGACTATCTTCAGACTTCGGCGGCGGATGTTTATGCTGTGGGAGACGCCATCGAATTTCCGCATCCGCTGACAGGCAAACCCTGGCTAAATTACCTGGCCAATCCCGCCAACCGCCAGGGACGCATCGTGGCGGACAACATGGTCTTCGGCAATACGACCCGATATGAAGGGGCGATAGGAACTTCTATCGCCAAGGTGTTCGATATGACGGTGGCTTCGACCGGACTTGCGGCCAAGCGGCTCAAACAGTTCGGCATTCCGTATGCCAGTTCGACCACCCATTCGGCCTCGCATGCGGGGTACTATCCCGATGCGTTGCCGCTGACCCTCGCTGACCTTCGACCCCGCGAGCGGCAAACTCTACGGCGGTCAGTGCGTGGGCTACGACGGAGCGGACAAGCGTATCGACCAGATTGCCCTGCTGATCAAGCAGGGAGGCACGGTTTACGATCTGATAAAAGTCGAGCACGCTTACGCCCCTCCTTTTTCATCGGCAAAAGACCCGATCGCCATAGCCGGCTATGTGGCCGGCAACATCATCAGCGGGGCGATGCCTGTGGCGACCTGGCGGCAAATGGCGGAAGCGGATCGCTGCGACACGCTGTTTCTGGATGTGCGTACCCGCGAGGAACACGCCTTCGGAGCGATCCCCGGTTCGGTGAACATTCCGCTGGACGAGTCTTCGCGGCCGGATCGGCGAACTGCCGCGCGACAAAGAGATTTACATCTATTGCGCCGTTGGTCTACGGGGATACCTGGCCTTGAAAATTCTGACGGGACACGGGTTTACCCGTGTCAAAAACTTGTCGGGCGGATACAAAACCTATGCGACGGCGACCGCGCCGATCGAAAATAAAACGGCGACGATCAGAACGAATGGCAAAACGGATACGCAGCATACCGGGGAGCGGATAAAAACCTTGAAAATCGACGCCTGCGGATTGCAGTGCCCCGGCCCGGTCATGAAGATCAAACAGGCGATCGACTCGATCGGCGAAGGCGAACGAATCGAAATGGTCGCCACCGACGCCGGATTCTCGCGCGACGCGCAGGCATGGTGCAACACGACCGGAAACATCCTGATATCCAATTCGGAAGAAAAGGGCAAATATACGGTCGTCATTGAAAAAGGTTCGCCCCAAGCGTGCAGGACGGCCACCTCGTGCGACGGCAAAGCCAAAACGCTCATCATGTTCAGCGACGACCTGGACAAAGCCCTGGCCACATTCGTGCTGGCCAACGGCGCGGCGGCTACCGGACAGAAGGTGTCGATATTCTTTACGTTCTGGGGATTGAACGTGATCAAGAAAGTCGCCAAGCCGAAGGTAAAAAAGGATATTTTCGACGCATGTTCAGCATGATGCTACCGTCAAGTTCACTGAAATTACACCTTTCCAAAATGAGTATGCTGGGAATCGGCGACCGGATGATGCGCCACATCATGAAACGAAAGGGTATCGACTCGCTCGAATCGTTACGGCAACAGGCCATAGACAGCGGCGTGGAATTTATCGCCTGCCAGATGTCGATGGACGTCATGGGTGTCAAACGCGAAGAGCTGTTGGACGAAGCGACCGTAGGCGGCGTTGCGACCTACATGGAGCGTGCCGAAGGAGCGAATGTAAACCTGTTCGTCTAAAAACCGACATATGCTATGAAAAAAGGGAATTTTAGTCGTTCTCGCGGCGGCAACATCCGTCCTCGGTCTCCGGGCGCAAGAGCGAGCGGGACACGGAGAGCACGCCCACCCGCGAAACGAAGCAGGACTGAGCCTCGGCGCGGCATACGGCATCGAGCATAAAGAGTGGGCTCCGGCGATCCACGCGCACTATTTCAGGACGCTCGCCCCGCACAGTCGCTGGGCCCTGGGCGCCGGAATAGAATTCATTCCCGGCGAGGAGCGTCATTGGGAGATCGGCGCAGGAGCGAGATTTCAGGTACTGAACGATCTTCAACTGTCGCTGATGCCGGGCATATCGATCGTCGACAAAGCGAAGTTTTCCCTGCACACCGAGGCCGTTTACGAAGCGATCCATCTGGGGGGCTTTCATTTCGGCCCGGTCGTAGGTTACGCATGGACGCGGGATCACTCCCATGTGTCGGCCGGCATACATGCCGCTTTTGCATTCTAAACGGAAAGGATCATGAACAGGTTTGGGATCATCCGGCTCAGCATTGCCACGATTCCCCCGGCGGAAATCTCTATCGAGGACTTGTAGGCTGCGAGCCTGATCGCCTCGTCGCCCGGAATGCGTCAACGGGCGCTGTTGTTCGGACTGTTCCAAAAAGAGAAAAGACAATGAATAACTTTTTGAAAACCGAATGCGGTAAATAACTAAAATACTGCAACATGCACCGAAACATCAAAGACATGGATAGACTCTGTAAAATACGCGACATTCAGCGCGCGGTCAACCAATTCGAGCAAGGATTTGAAAAAACATACGGAATTTGTTTGAACGAAGGAATGGCGCTGTGTTCGTTGCTCAAAGCCGGCAGCCCTCTTCGGGAGAAATCGGCGAGAAACTGTTGGGACTGACTTCGTCGAATAACTCCGAAAGTGATCGGCTCGATCGAGAAAAAAGGACTGGTCGAGCGCGTGATAGGCACAAAAGACAAGCGTCAGATGTATTTTTCGTTAACCCCGAAGGGAAAGGAATTGATTTCGTCCCTCAAATGCGAACAGATTGAAATCGCCCCGCCGCTTCTGGAGTTACTGGAACGGAGCGGAACAGCCGAGTAGAGTTGTTGGCATCGGCGCCTGTTCGCGCCCCCATGCCGTCGGAGAAGTCGGTTCATAGTCCGCGGCGGTTCTATGTTTTAATTAAATACGATTGATTAGTAGATACCACCACAACATCCGGTATTTCCATTGGTTGCACAAGCATAGTTACTTGCAAAACATCCTCCGACTGTCTCAATGCCCCGCATGGCCATGCGCATGTGCCTATGCGAAAGCTTTCCACACAAGTTTGTTGACCCGGACAAGACGGATCTCCGTTACAAGTGTGGCCGCAAGTGGCAGGATGATCGAATGTGTACTGATCACATGGGCCGTACGGTCCGCATCCGCCTCTGAGTCGATTCATATCGCCGCCGTTAATCCGGGCAACGATGTCTTTCTTCAATACTAACTTTTTCATAGTACATAAGGTTTAATAGTTTTCCCTACTCTAATTATTTACGGATTTTCGGGTTCCTCCGCTTGAGTATTTATAATTTTTGTCTGCTTTTTATATATCGTCCCGTCCGGCGCAATGCCTTCGATATCGATATCATAATCGGTCTGATCCGTGTCATTGGTATAAAATTCAATCGTAGTATTACCGTTTTGATCGGTTTTCAAATACGGATTCCAGTAAACTGTGGTACGGTTGTCCGATTTTCCGTTGTTGGCTTTTTCCGGAGTATCGTAAACCTGATGGTAGAATTCGACGTTTTCTGTATAACCAATGGCTTGATAAGCTGTAAAAATCGGGTTTTACTGATGAAGTGCCTTCTTTCAAAATAATTTCTAAGCAACAAGGATAATTATGTGCGTAAAATCCTTTTATTCTGTCTTGTGGCGATCGAAAATCCGATAACCGGATATAATTAATAAATTCAATATCATCTACCGTATAATTCTTTAGATCATTTGTTTCACAGAGACGATTATCTATCGTCAGTTTTACTGATATGTATCTCAGTGAACCGGCAGGAGGCATCATTATATTTTCGTTCATTCGCGTAACCATCGGTAGAAATAGTACATAATTATACAGTGACAACGGTTTATAGGGGGCCATCGCAGTAGTGTCGTATACCGTCCCATATGCGATGCGTTTGGGTCTTCTCGGATCTATTGCCCTTACCTCTACTCCCTCCAACTCAAATATTTTCATCCCGTCGATCATCGCGTATTGCATTTTTTGCTGTTTCAGGTAATCCCCGACGGCTTTTCGCACCGATTCCGCGGCGTCCGTGAAGGCGGCCTTTCGGCCAGAGGCGGCCTCGGGTACAGCCCGTCCATGTCGATCCGCTGCGTGGGCTTCCCCTGCGGGTCTTGGCCGCCACCATGAACAGCACGGTATCGGTGAAGTCCAGTCCGGATAGCACGAACCTACCGGAGTCGTCGGCCTTCGCCGCGTCGGCGATGTTCTCCTGTTCAGCGCGACGGCCGAAACGGAAAGCTTCGGGAGCTGGCTTCCCCGCGATCCCGATCACCTTTCCGGAGAGGTACTGCCCCCTTTCGATAAAGTGCCTCGGGTAAAGGGTGCCGGCTCGTACAGGTTCCGAGTCTTAAACCTTCTCCACCCGTTTGTCATCATCACCAGATCGAGACGGTGTTCCCTTACCGGATCGTCGTCCCGGAAGTAGTAGCCCGGATTATGTACGTATCCCTTGACGTCGGAACACAGCAGCAGGTTCGTACGGATATCGTCCCCAGGGAATCGTACCTTACGGCCCTGCGGTCGGTCACGCTTACCGACAGATCGGCGGATACGGGCTTCCCGTCGCAGTCTTCCAGGCAGATCCCGACCCTCACCTTTTTCGCTTTCCGTATCGCGTCTTATCGGGGGTTACCGTCCACCGCTCCCGTTTTCCGGTTCTTTTCAGGAACACGAGCCTTTCGCTGCGCGGCCGTCCCGTACTGTCCACCAGCTGCAGGTGGAGTATCCCTTCGGGCAGGGGAGTCGGTCAGTATGGTTCCCGCGGGTCTTCGGGTATCTACCGGCACGATGCAGCAGCAGTCCCCCGGATATGCCCGACCAGACGGCTCCCCGGGGGCACCGTTCCGTCGGCCTTGTACAGGATGCGTCCGGGCGCCTGTGCCGTTGTCAGGGCGCATGCTCCTTCTCCGACTTCGGGCAGCGTTGCCCGTATCTCCCGTTCCCCCGCTCTGCACACGGCGCGGTAGGTCTCCCAGCAGAGGACAGAGCAGGAAGGTTCCCCATTCCGTCGTGCTCCGCCACGAACGAAACGACCGTATCGCCCCTGCTATCGAGCACGCTCCCCGGACGTCCTCCGGATATCCGTCGGCCCGTTCCGCCTTGAAAGCCACCAGGCGGGGAACGCCCGCCACGAGTTCCCCACCTTCGGGGAAGAACTGCACGGCGAAATCATGCGCTTCGGGTTGGAGGAAGAGGGTTCTTCTGAAGGCGGTTCCCCCTTCGTCGAGCTTCATGCGGATATATCCCCCGTTTCGGATCGAGTCGTGGGGGAGGTCTACGAACAGGGCTCCGGTCGCGGAGGTTCTCTGTCGTACGCCCTCGATCCGTTTGCCGTTCCGGTCGAACAGGCTCGTAGTCGGCTTCCGCGTCGCGTATGGGTCGTCCGTCCGCATCGGCGAACCGCACGATTGCCTGAGCGGAAGTATAGGTTACGTCGGTTCGTATGCGGTCTGAACGGGTATTTCCCACGTTGATGTTGCGCCGGAAGAAGAATGCGGGCTCGAAGTTCAGCATCCATCCGGTATACGCCCGGAGGGTATACTCTCCGGCGGGCAGCGTATCGGGCAGGGGGATCCCGTTCGCAAACCCCAGCGAATCGCGCTTGATCTTCCGGGCCGCGATGATCTTCCCTCGCCTGTCGGCCAGGTCGACGTATATGAAGTTCGATAGCGTATCGGGCCTGTGGAATACGGCGTCCGTCAGATAGGCCTTGAACCACATGGTGTCTCCGGCTCCGTAGTAGGGCTGGTTCAGATGAAGGTAAAGCTTCTCGGGATGACGGGAACGGACCCCGGCGAAGAAAGAAGCGAGGCTGTCGAGTTCCGGAGAAGATACCGTGTCCGGCTCAGAGCCGTCGGATACGGAAGGGCGTACCCCACCGAATCCTGCCGTAATACCCAGCAGTAGTAACATTACACGAAAAACGCCCTGTTTCATAATCCTTAATTTCTTTACAATCCGTTTATAACAAATGAAATAGACATCCTGTCCGATTAAATTTCCTATTTCTGAATCACTCCAATCTTTGTAGCGTTCTGCATACCGATCCGTCCGCCGCGATACCCTCGATCACGATTTCCAGACGAGACTTGTTTTTGTCGTTGGTGTAAAACTCGATCGAACCCTTGCCGTCGTCCCCGATCCGTAGGTAGGGCTCCCAATAGAGCGTCGTCCTGCGATCCGGGGGTTTTATTCGCCAGTCGCTCCGGAGTGTCGTAAACCGGATGATAGAACTCGGTTCCAGGTATATATCCCACTGTTCTGTACAATCCGAAACGACGGGGCCTATTGCATCTTCTTTCAAGTAAATCTCGAACCGGCAGGGATAATCCGGGCTGGTCATAATCGGCAAATATGGCAGCCCAAAGGGAGGCGCTTGCATGAGCTCCATATGAATATACTCGATATCCCTGACTGTATATAAGTTTAATGGGCCAGTGCCTATCATTATCTCGCCGTTCAAGCGGAACTGAAGCGGAACGCTCAGTCCGAACGCCATTTTCATATGCCATGTAGCCCCAGTATTTACCATTCCCGGGATGGTCTTTAAATATGTCTCCAGTGACATCGTACTCAGTTTTGCGAACTGCGCCGTATCCTTGTGCAGCCTCTTTTTCGACTCGCAGGGCCGGAGCGTTCGGATCACGGCCATGGACCACCACCTCGTCGATCTGGTACGTTGTAAGACTGTCCAAACCCGTTGGAGGCGGAGACGCCCGACGAACCTCTTCGAGCCGCTTTTCCCTGATTGTCTCGCTCAGATAAGGAGCCAGGGGCGTAAGCCCCGGACGGTAATAAGTGTCTTCGAAATGGATCTCGTAGGGAATCTTCCCTTTTTTGTTGTAAAACGGGATCAGAAATACCGTCGTATCCTGAAAATCCAACCCTTCGAACAGAAAGTGTCCCGCACTGTCCGTCGTGGCAGTGAACGCCCGGTCGCCCAGACCGTCGCCCCGGGAGGCGAATGCCGTCAGGGTCGCTTCCCCAACGCCTTTGCCGAACATATTGTTCACGCGACCCGAGAAAAACTGTCCGTGCTCGAAAAAGAATTTCGGCCTGAACGGGCGGTGCGGAACAGACTGTCCGTACGGAAACGCCGCCAGCCGTGCGTTAGCATAACCAATTCAAGGCTGTGCTGCCGGGCCGGCGAGTCGTCCAGAAAATAGTACCCGGATTTGTGGACGTATCCTTCAGATCGGAGGTCAGCAACAGATAAGTGTATATATGATCGGACGGGGAATCCGGTTTCACGGCGTCCGCATCCGTTACGCTGACCGAAAACCGTCCGGAGAGGGTTGCTCTCCCTTTTCAGCGAAATATCCGCCCGCACCTTCTCGCGGGCTCCGTAGGCGGGTTTGTCGGCGCGGACGGTGAAACGGGGTACTGCCCGGGGTTTGCGGATATAGACCAACCGTTCGGTGCGGGGGACAACCGGTCGAGTCTGTCAGCGGCAGGTGAAGGATACCTTCCGGTAATGAATCGGTTCTTATCGTTCCTGTATTTTGCCGCGCGTCTACCGGGTGCAGCAGACAGCACACGCCCGCGTATGTCCGGCCAAAGGCCAGACGCGGGAACTTTTCCCAGAATCCGGTAACGAATGTCCCGGGGCCCTGAACGACCTGCAAAAGCGCAGGCGGTGTCACGCACAGCCGGAAGGGAAACGGAGACGGAAAGCGTATCGAGGAACGCGACCGCGCGATAGCTCTCGCCCTCGCGGGGCTGTGAGCAGGAAACGGCCCATTCCGTCGTGCTCGCTGCGGAAGCGGGCTACGGTATCATTGCCGCCGTTCAACAGATACCCCTGCACGTCCGCAGGACTGCCGTCCGGACGGACCGCCCCTGAACGCAACGATCTGGGGCATGTCGGATCCTACCAGTTCGCCCCTTCGGGAAGGAACTGGATGTCGAACGTCGCCCGCAGCGGCTCGATAAAGACCGTACGGCGGAAAACGGAATCCTCGCGTATCGAAATCCGGATATCGGCATAGGCCCCGCGGAGAAGCGGAATCCCCGGGCAGGGGAACCAGTACGGCGCCCGTGGACGAAGACGCTGCGTACGGCAGGTGTTTCCCGTTCTTATCGTACAGATAGAACGACTTCCTTTTCGAAAGGGGCGTTCGTAGCAGTCGAAAACGGACGACCATACCTTGTCCGTATAAGTGACCGAATGGCGGACTTTCGAGATATTCTGTCCGATCACGATGTTTCTGGAAGAAACCGGAGGCGTCGAAATTGAGCATCCAACCCGTATAAGCCCGCAGGGTGTATTCCCCGGAAAAAAAGTATCGGCCAACGGGAGGCGGTTTGCGAACCCCATCCGAATCGCGTTTGATCTTTCTCGAAGTCACCAAACGTTTTGGCCCGAAGTCGTACAGATCGACGTAAATGAAATTGAGAGCGTATCGGGTCTGTGTGTCACGGCACACGTCGCCTTGTCGGTGGAACCCTGCCAGGGAATAGAGCACGTCCGCCGGGGACGGCGAGCCATTTCAGCGCGCTGAGAGTATTCGGCGAAAGCGCCGACGATCAGCGAGGGTTTCGTTCCGTTCAGGTCGCGGGTATTTCTCGGCGGAACTAGCGTACAGGTCGGCGATGTTGATTCCGACTTTCCGGGCCGAACGTAAAGGTTTTCTGCCCGGAAACGGCTCCGGCCAGCCAGCACAACTGCGATTAGGAGAATTGTCATAAAGGCGGGTTTTGTCCGTAAATAATTGACACGAAAAATAAAACCGAGGAAATCTGTTGTTACTGCAAAAAGTATAATTCGTAAAAAGTCTCCCGTTGCAATCTGATATGCAGCGGAGACCGTGTTCGATTGAAGGTATGTAACCAAAAATCCCGAAGGAATAAACATAAATAATTTTGTACTGCACTTTGCGAAGTTTTTGGAAGAAATATCTTTTCATGTGGCGTATGTTGTACGGGCGGAATCTCCGAACCGGTATTCCCGGACGGATCGAGCCGTCCTCTGTACCTGCGTTTTATTCGCATTTTACGATTTGATTTGAGCATTATTATTCGTACCTTTCGATACTGCAAATGTATTTTCAGAGAACGGCATATTGGTGTCGTTTATAAAGTATTTAAATTCAACATATTTTCTAATAAAACAACCGGAGTTTAAACGGCGTAGTGCGATTTTCGCT
>VOFH01003671.1_pt1 | contig 28247 bp, 45 predicted proteins | sample 5384091 | NCBI WGS metagenome assembly VOFH01 (sample SAMN12384727, study PRJNA508395) | human gut metagenome | isolation source: healthy gut G | host: Homo sapiens
GGTGGAGGTGGCCACTGCGATTTTGTACCCACGGTCTCTCAGGTAATCCAAAAGCTCGATCAACCCGGTTTTCAAAGGAATGTTATCCTGCTGGCCCCTGTCCTTGCGGTATTGGCGGGTTTTTCCCCAAAATTCCTCCGAAGTCATCATATGGCCGTAACGCCGGGCGAAATTCTCCGCAATACTGGCGCTGGTGGCGCCCAGGCACTCCACACTAAATGTTTCAATATCCGGCATGCCCAATTCCTTTCCGGCAGCCAGGATCGCTTCCTGGCCCTGCCGTTCCGTATCGAACATAATACCGTCCATATCAAATACAACCGCTTTGATCATTTGACCGCTCCTCTCCGTCCGTTCCCTGATAGGGATGCACCCCGTACCGGAGAGAGACGATGCATTGTCCTCTTTTCCGGACGGGATTTTGGTTTTAAATCGTACAAACATTATAGCATGTTCTCTATCGGCGAAGCAACTTTTATTTGCCAAAATCCCCGGTTGGGGCTATACTGATTCCAATGAGAAAAAAGGACGGTTGCTTTTTATGTATATGCAAAACAAACGTGTGGTAGCCATCCACGACCTGTCTGGCGTGGGGCGCTGCTCTTTAACGGTCATCATGCCCATTCTGTCCGCCATGGGCGTCCAGGCTTGCCCGGTTCCCACTGCCATCCTCTCCACCCATACGGGAGGATTCGGCGAAGTTGCTTTTCAGGATCTGACTGATTATCTGCCACAGGCCCTTGCCCACTATCAGCGGCTGGGTCTGGATTTCTCCTGCATCTATTCCGGTTTTCTGGGCTCTGAGGCGCAGATTGACCACTGCCTTGCCTTCTTCAAAGCTTATCCCAGTGCTCTGGCAGTGGTCGATCCGGTGATGGGGGATCATGGCAAGCCTTACCGCACGGTTACGGAAGGAATGCGCCGGCGGATGGTAGAGCTGGTCAGCATCGCGGATGTGATTACCCCAATCTGACCGAAGCCTGCATCCTGCTTGGAGAACCGTATCATCCTATGCCATTGACCCGTGCCCAGGCCAAAAGCATGCTGGCCAGGCTTAGCGAAAAAGGGGCCACAGAAAATCGTCATCACCGGCGTTTCTCTGGCCGAAGGAAATATGGCCAACATTGGATACGACCAGGAACACAACTATTATTGGTGCGTCCCCTGCGATTATGTACCGGTCTCCTATCCCGGTACCGGCGATATCTTCGCCGCTGTGCTGACCGCCTCTTTTCTCATTGGGGACAGCCTCCCGATTGCCATGAGCCGTGCGTCTCGGTTTGTGGAAATCGCCATCAAGACCACCTTTTCCTATGGGGGGATACCCGCTTTGGTGTGATGCTGGAATCGGCCATGCCGTTTTTAATGCAAAGGAAGTTCCTCAGAATTTCCACTTATTATAAAAAGTTTTCTTCTTTCAAACAAAAGGGAACGGCCTAGGGCCGTTCCTTTGTTTGATTTATTTCTGCTCCGGTTCCTCCCAGGGCATTTTTTCCGATGCAGGCTGCCCCTGCTCCGGCGCGGCGGGAGGCGGCCCTCCTGCCGGACGGGCCGGCGGCTGGTAATACTGTCCCGCAGGGGCCTTGATAGGGCATCTGCCCCGGATACTGGCCATAAGGCGCACCCATCGTTTTGGGCTTGGTCACAAAAATCAATACCGTGAACAGCACACATAGCGGTACTGCCAGGATCAACCCCAAGATAAGGCCGCCGCCCAGACAGGCAAAAAAGCCGCCAAGTGCCAGGCCAACCCTTTTTTTGACCAGGCCGCAGATCAGCGGCACCAATCCCAAAAGTCCACCGACAACCAGTGAGCCGATCAGGGCGGCAATTAAATCGATCATATCATAGCTATAGTGCATCATCTATTCCTCCTCTTTTTGCGGCAGATAAACGCGCGGTACCCGTTTGCCGATCAGGCACATTACCTCATAAGGGATGCTTTTTTCATCCTGGGCCAGATCCTCAATGGGAACGGAACAATCACCATCCCGGCCAAAAACGGTAACCTCGTCTCCGGGGCGGACGCCTGGAATATGGGTTACATCCAGCATTAGCTGATCCATGCATACCGTCCCTACCACCGGAGCCGGCTTTCCTCGCACCGCCATATAAGCCTGGTTGGAATGGGTACGGCGGTATCCGTCGGCATAGCCGATTGGTACAGTGGCCAGCATCGTGCCGCTGGCTGCAATATAGGTGCGCCCATAGCTGACCGGGGTTCCCTTTTTCCACCTGCTTAACCATGGCGACGGTAGATTTTAAATCCATCGCAGGGATGAAATCCATCAGACCTGCACAGTCGGGCGAGGGGTTTACTCCGTATAGGATCACCCCGGGACGCACCATGTCCAGATGCATTTGGGGAATCGCATGGTAGCGGCGCTGTTACAGCAATGATGCAACGAGAAATGGATCCCTCTTTTTCCAGCTCTGCCACGCCTTTTGATAGCAGCCAAACTGCTCCAGCGTAAACCGGTCAGAATCCTCATTGGCCTCGTCGGAACAGGCAAAATGGGTAAAAATCCCGGTGCAGGCAAGCCCGGGCAGCGCAACTGCCTCGCTGATTTGCTCCATCGACTGCAAAAATGCGCCGGATCACACAAAAAACCCAGCCGGCTCATCCCGGTATCCAGTTTGATATGACAGTCCACTTCGGCTCCCGCCTTTTGAGCCTGCAGCGAAAGCTCTCTGGCATAATCCAGCGAAAATACCGTTTGGCTGATCCGGTTTGCGTAAAGCTGCGCCGCCCGGTCCACCGGAGTAAAACCCAAAATCAGAATCGGTTTGGTGATACCCGCCTGGCGCAGATGCATGGCTTCCTCAATATTAGAAACGGCAAACCAGTCCGCCCCTTCCCGCTGAAACACCTGGGATACCTGCCTGTCGCCGTGGCCATAACCGTCAGCCTTGACCACCGCCATGATCTTACAGTCCGGGCCTACTTTTCGGCGGATTTGCCGAAAATTATGGGCCAATGCATCCAGTCGGATTTCAGCCCAAGTCCGTTTGAGAAAATCCATCTTTCCACCCTCTTAGAGAGGCAGCTTCTTTTTAGCCAAGCTGAGCTGAGCCGCCCTTTTCTATACTATATGTTAAAAATCAATTTTCTTTTCCAAAAGTCTACCAAAGAATCAATGGAAAGCCGCTGCTGCTCCATGGTATCCCGGTCACGGATCGTCACACAGCCGTCTGTTTCGAATCAAAATCATAGGTGATACAGAAGGGTGTGCCAATTTCATCCTGACGGCGGTAACGTTTGCCAATAGAGCCCGCATCATCATAATCTACCATAAAGTGGCAGCGAAGGGCATCATAGACCTTTCCGGCCTGTTCTCCAAGCTTTTTGGACAGCGGCAGCACACAGGCCTTGAACGGAGCCAGCGCCGGATGAAGCCGCAGCACAACGCGGGTATCGTTCTTCTGGGCATCCACCAATTCTTCGTCATAAGCGTCGCACAGGAAAGCCAACGCCACGCGGTCCGCACCCAGAGAAGGCTCCACCACGTATGGCAGATAATGCTCGTTGGTCTCAGGGTCAAAATACTCCAGCGTTTTTTACCCGACGCATTCTGGTGCTGGGTCAAATCGTAATCGGTACGGTCGGCCACGCCCCACAATTCACCCCAGCCAAAGGGAACAAGAACTCAAAATCTGTCGTTGCCTTGGGAGAAGGACAACTCCTCCTGCTCATGGTCGCGCAGGCGCAGATTTTCATCCTTCAGGCCCAGGTTCAGCAGCCAATCGCGGCAGAATTTGCGCCAATAGGCAAACCACTCCAGATCCGTACCGGGTTTGCAGAAAAATTCCAGCTCCATCTGCTCAAATTCCCGGATACGGAAAATAAAGTTGCCGGGAGTAATCTCGTTGCGGAAGCTCTTACCGATCTGCGCCACCCCAAAGGGGAGTTTTTTTCGGGTGGTGCGCTGGATATTGGAGAAGTTCACAAAAAATACCCTGTGCCGTTTCCGGACGCAGGTAAATCTGGCTTTTGTGTCTTCGGTAACGCCCTGGAAAGTTTTGAACATCAGGTTAAAGGAGCGGATATCGGTAAAATTTTGGCTGCCGCATTCGGGGCATTTGATGCCGTGCTCCTTTACAAATTCCTGCATGCGCTCAAATTCCCACCCCCTCCGGGGAAATGCCGGCTTGATCCTCGATCAGCTTATCCGCGCGGTGCCGGCTTTTGCAGTCCTTGCAGTCCATCAGCGGGTCGGAAAAGCCGCCCACATGGCCGGACGCCACCCACACCTGCGGGTTCATCAGGATCGCGCTGTCCAGCCCGACGTTATACGGGGATTCCTGGACGAATTTTTTCCACCAGGCTTTTTTAATGTTGTTTTTAAACTCCACGCCCAGCGGGCCGTAATCCCAGGAATTGGCCAGCCCCCCATAGATTTCAGAGCCGGCATATACATAGCCGCGGTTTTTGCACAGCGCGACGATTTTTTCCATTGTTTTTTCGGTATTTTTCATATTCCTGCCTCCCTTGTCTTTTTAAAAGGATCCGCTGTCTTTTCATTGTATCGGCTACGGCCCCGCAAGTCAAGAAGCCTTGCCGAATACCGACGCCTAAACCTTTGATTCGGTTGACAAATGGTTTTGTCTATTCTATAATAGAAACTGCGTTTTACAACGCAAAGAGAAACGTATCGTATCGGGGTGTAGCGCAGTTGGTAGCGCGCCTGCTTTGGGAGCAGGATGCCGGGTGTTCGAGTCACCTCACTCCGACCACTGTAGCTGGGCCTGGAGCGACCTGCGCTCCGGGCCCTCCTTTTATTAAAATTTTCAGCGGGCAATCAAGCCCCTTTCTTATGGAGGATTTCATTTTAAAAACACGAACGGATATGTCCTCAGGGCCCTTTGCTTTCTCTGTTGGCGGCACAGGAGGAAAACAGGCAAAAAAACGCAGTTGCCATAATTTTAGATACTGCGCTTTGTATAAAAAATATCGAAAAATACTAATTGTATCAAAAATTGTTAAAAATATATCGTTATCCTATTGCAAAACGTTTTTCTTTGTGATAGAATGAGGATGTCAAAAGGGAGTAGTTCTGCTGGGAAACAGCAGTGCGCACCGTCAGTACAGGATTTTTATCAGAGGCCTCGGGCAGCGCAGATATCTGGAAAGATTTTTAACAAGACTTTTACCGAAAACGGTAAAAGTCTTTTTTATGGCAGCTTCTCCCTCTTGGCAAGACCAGCTAGCGGGTTTATACTAAAATTGATTTTTTTTGAGGAGGAATCACTATGCCTGAATTTTTATCATCCAGTACTTTTCTTATCTCCGCGGTTGCGGTTTTGGCCGTCCTTCTAATCTTGATCCTGGGCTACTTTAAAGGCTCCGCCTGATACGGCTTACGTCATTTCCGGGCTGGGGAAAAAACGCATCCTAATCGGTAAGGCGGGATGGCGCGTCCCCTTTTTCGAGCGGGTAGATAAGCTTTCCCTGCGGGTGATGCAGGTGGATGTAAAAACCTCTGAGGCCGTACCTACCAACGAATTCATCAACGTCTCGGTCGACGGTGTGGCAAACATTAAAATTTCTTCTGATCCGGAACTGCTCAAGCGGGCGGCGGAAGCGCTGCTCGGCATGCGGCAACCGGAACTGATCAGCCTGGTCACACAGGTATTAGAAGGCAACATGCGTGAAATCGTCGGTTCTGTCGGACTCAAAGAGATGGTACAGGATCGGCAGGGCGTCGCAAAAAATTACCCAGAATGTGGTGCCGGATATGCAGAAACTGGGCATCGAAGTGGTGAATTTCAATATCCAGAACTTTAAGGATGCGGCCGGAACCATTGAAAATATGGGAATTGACAATGTGGAGCAGATCCGCAAAATGCCCAGATTGCCAAGGCGAACGCCCAACGCGATATCTCTATCGCCACTGCCAATGCGCAGCAGGAAGCCAACGCCGTCAAGGTTGCTACCGAGAAAATGATCGCGGAGCAAAACACAGAGCTGGCAGTACAGCAGGCAGATATGAAAGTCCGCGCCGATACCAAAAGGGCAGAGGCCGATGCCGCATATTCCATCCAGCAGGAGGAACAGCGTAAGACCATTGAGGTAGCTCGTACCAATGCAGACATTGCCCGCAAGGAAAAAGAAGCCGAGCTGGCGGAAAAGGAAATTGCCCTGAAAGAGCGTCAGCTGGATGCGGAAATTCGCAAGCAGGCAGACGCCATGAAGTATAAGGTGGAAAAAGAAGCGGAAGCGGACCTGATCCGCCGCCAGAAAGAGGCCCAGGCTCAGAAATTTGAGGCGATTCAGCAGGCTGAGGCCCGCAAGGCTGAAGCCGAAGCGCTGCGCTTTGCGATGGAGCAGGAAGCAGCGGGTATCCGCGCCAAGGGCCTGGCCGAAGCAGAGGCCATTGAAAAAAAGGCAGAGGCGCAGCGTAAAATGGGAGAGGCATCCGTATTGGAAATGTATCTCAACGCATTGCCTGATGTGGTCAAAAACGCCGCAATCCCGTTGGCGCAGACCGACAAGATCGTGATGTACGGCGACGGCAACTCTACCCGCCTGATCAAAGACGTCATGTCCAGCGCCAGCCAGGTCATGGACGGCATGAAAGAGTCTACCGGCATCGACCTGCAGGCCCTTCTGGCTGGTATGGTCGGCGGTCGGCTTGCAGCTGCGCCCTCTGCGCCGGCTCCCGCTCCCATGCCTGCGCCGGCTCCCACTCCCATGCCTGCGCCGGCTGCCCCGAGCGATACGCAGGAAACAGCGGCAGCAGCAATGAAATCCGAGCAGGAAGGTAGCCAGCAGGTTTAATTTTCCTTTCCTTCCCTCATCTTCTTCCTCTGATTTTCCCGGTGCGCTTGGCAGCGCGCCGGGAATTTTTTTCTACACCTGATTTGGACCTCTGTTTCAGGGCTTGACTTTCCTCTTGGCCTGTGCTACAATGCAGGCAATGAAATAGAAAAGCGTTGAAAAGAAATAGTAAGCATTGCGGTGCCCCAAGAGAGAAGGCGGCTGGTGAAAGCCTTTGGTAAGGCAATGCCCAACCCTCTTGGAGCTGCGAACCGAACAAAGGCAATTGGGTCTTTTTATAAGTTTCGCCGGGTCCTCCCGTCACAGAGGAACGCATCGGATCAGATTGTCCTGTGCGCAAAAGTGCGGATTTTTTCCGAATTTAGGTGGTACCACGGACGGGTTTCGTTCGCCCTAAGCTGACAAAAGTTGGCTTGGGGCTTTTTATATTCTTTTCGGGCTGGAAACCGTTTTTCTCTGGCCTGTTCATTTTGGATCGGAGGTAATTGATATGAAGCTGGAACAACTGGTAGGAGACCGTTTTAAAGAGCGGCCCTCCGACTGCGTGATCGACAGTCACGCCCTGATGCTGCGCGGCGGCTACATGAAATATGTGGCCAATGGCATTTATTCTTCCTATCTGCCTTTGCGGCGGATCACCCGCAAGATCGAGCAGATCATTCGGGAGGAGATGGACAGAATCGACGGACAGGAAGTGCAATTCCCGGTGGTGCTGCCCGCATCGCTTTTGGCAGGAATCAGGCCGGTACGAAAGTGTTGGCAATGAACTGATGCGCTTTTCGGATCGGAACGGCGCCCCACTGGTTCTGGGCATGACACACGAGGAAGCCGCTGTGCAGCTCGTGCGGGAATACGGGCAAAGCCATAATAAGTATCCTTTTATGATTTATCAGATTCAAACCAAATTCCGGGATGAGGCCCGGCCCCGCGGCGGGTTAATCCGGGTACGGGAGTTCACAATGAAAGACGCTTATTCCTTCCACACCAGCCAGGCAGATCTGGAAGCTTACTACGACCGGTGTTTTCATGCCTATCAGCGGATTTTTGCCAGGGCAGGGGTACCGGAGGTGGTGCCGGTGGCGTCCGATTCCGGCATGATGGGCGGTAATCTCTCTCACGAGTTCATGCTGCTGACCCCGGTAGGGGAAGATTCCATTGCCATCTGTGAAAATTGCGGCTATCGCTCCAATCTGGAGGCGGCAGAATCTATTGTGGAAAACCAACGGGACGAAACTTCCCACCCGCTGGAGCTTTTTTACACGCCAAACATCCACACGATCGAAGATATCTGCGGCTTTTTAGGCACACCCCAGAAAAAAAGCTGCAAAGCAGTCGTCTACCAGCGAAATACGGACAACAGCTATGTCGTACTGTTCCTTCGGGGCGACCTGGATGTAAACGAAACCAAACTCACCAATTTTTAGGCTGCGGAATCCACCCCGCCGTCATCGATGAAGAATGCGGCCTGCATGCAGGATATATCGGGCCGTACGGCCTAAAAGGAGATTTGACGGTACTGTTTGATCGGTCGCTGCAGGGAGCCAATAACCTCTCCTGCGGCGGCAACCAGGAAGCGTATCATTATACCGGGTTGGATATGGAACGGGAATTCCCTTCTGCAGTTTACCATGATTTTGCCAAAATTGCAGAAAACGGCGTCTGCCCGCACTGTAAAAAGCCCGATATCCATATTTCCCGCGGCATTGAGGTGGGGGAATATTTTTCAGTTAGGTGACAAATACACCCGCTCTATGCAGATGACTTATCTGGATCAAAATGGGGAATCGCATCATCCGGTCATGGGTTGCTACGGCATTGGGATCGGGCGGCTGGCTGCCTCGGTATGCGAAGCACATCACGACGACTACGGCCCTATCTGGCCTATCTCCATCGCTCCCTGGCAGGTGCATTTGTGCGCTGTGCGCGCTGACGATCCCGCTGTGCGCGCCTGTGCGGATCAATTGTATGAAGACCTGCAAGGGAAAGGGATCGAGGTGATTTACGACGACCGGAATATCAGTGCAGGCGTTATGTTTTCCGATGCGGATCTGCTGGGTGTGCCAATACGGGTTATCGTCAGCCCCCGCAACCTGAGGGAAAACTGCTGCGAAATCGTCACCCGGGACAAATCCATCTGCCAAAAGGCGCCCGTAGCAGATACCGTCGCCCGGGCCGCCGCTTTGACGGAATCCCTTCTGGCACGATCCTGGCAAAGCGCTGAAGAAAAATAAGGATCCGCTTTGCAAATTGATCATCCCATGGTACCGAAGCGGCAAAACGCAGTAGAGCAGGCCGGTAAATCAATTTTCTAAAAGACCGCATCCTCCCCTGGATAACCAAGGAAAGGAGGATACGGTCTTTTATTTTTCCGGCGCTTTCAGCCCATGGGCAATGCTCGATTTTTGGGGGCCGCTCTCTATTTTATAGCTTTCCCCTTTGCCAAAACAATCTACTCGAACAAAACAACCGGCCAACCCGGCGCGATCCGGCGCTCTTTTGTTATTCTCGTCCACTCCAGCAGTAGGTACACAGCTTGCAAGGCTCAATCCCCACCGAATCAATCATGTCGTCCAGCCGATGATAGCGTAAGGAGGTGAATTTTAGTTCTTTTCCGATTTCCTCCACCATTTCCTTATAATTGGGACTGTCTGGATTCGCATAATCCAGCAGCGTATCGTAATCGGTAATCCTTCCCGGCGCTGAATGATCCGGCGGCCAATCAGCTCCAGTTCTGAGTTGGAGCGGGAAAATTCAGATATTTGCAGCCGAACAGAAGTGGAGGGCAGGCAGGCCGGATGTGGACTTCTTTCGCGCCGTTCTGATATAAAAGCTCCGCGCTTTCCCGCAGCTGAGTGCCCCGGACAATGGAGTCATCGATCAGCACCATGCTTTTGTTCTGAATCAGCGCATTGACCGGGATTAATTTCATCCTGGCAATCAAATTGCGCTGGGTCTGGTTGGGCGGCATAAAGGAACGGGGCCAAGTAGGGGTATACTTAATGAATGGGCGGGCAAACGGAATCCCGGACCGGTTGGCGTATCCCACCGCGTGTGCCGTACCGGAATCGGGTACGCCGGCCACCATATCAGTGCGTACATCGTCGCGTTCGGCCAGCTTTTCCCCGCAGCGATAACGCATTTCTTCCACGTTGATTCCTTCGTAGGTTGAAGTGGGGTATCCATAGTAAACCCACATAAAGGTACAGAACTTCATCTTCTGCTGTGCCGGGCTTACCGTCTCAGCGCCTTCCGGCGTAATCAACACAATTTCCGCCGGGCCCAGTTCTTTGTAATCCTCGTAGCCCAGGTTGATAAAAGCAGAGCTTTTTCGAAAGAGGCGCACACCGCTCCTTTCTTTTTGCCCAGTACCAGCGGCGTACGGCCCACCCTGTCCCGGGCTGCATAGATTCCCTGCGGCGTCATAATCAGCATGGTCATGGATCCGTCGATCACGCTCTGGGCATAGCGGATGCCATCCACAATGCTCTGTTGTTGGTTGATCAGGGCCGCTACCAGCTCGGTGGGGTTGATGCTGCCTCCGCTCATCTCCAAAAAGTGGATATTTCCCTTTTCAAACGCTGATTCTACCAATTCGGCGCTGTTGTTGATCCGGCCTACTGTGGTAATGGCAAATGTCCCCAAATGGGAGCGAACCATCAGTGGCTGTGGCTCATTATCCGAAATGCAGCCGATTCCCAAATTCCCATGCATTTCCACCGATTCTTTTTCAAATTTGGTTCGAAATGGGAATTCTCAATATTATGAATCGACCGGTCAAAGCCTTTCTCCCCATAAACCGCCATACCGCCTCTGCGGGTTCCCAAATGCGAATGATAGTCCGTACCGAAAACAAATCAAACACACAGTCGGTGCGGGATGCCACCCCAAACAATCCTCCCATATTTCCATCTCCTCTCACTTGATATGGTTAATTATAAAAGCATCGGCCCAATATTTCAAGAAAGGATTTTCCTTCCTTTTGCGGCGAAAACTTGTTTTGCACTCCTTTTCCCCTTATGGGAGGCAAGCGGATAAAAACAGAGTTTTTTTGTAAAATCTATTGACATCTTTGCCCTTCTTTGTTAGAATAAATCACGTTGCTGGATTTGCTGGTGTAGCTCAGTTGGTAGAGCAGCTGATTTGTAATCAGCAGGTCGGGGGTTCGAGTCCGTCCACCAGCTCCAAATTAAATGAATAAGGGAGTGTTCCCGAGCGGCCAAAGGGGGCAGACTGTAAATCTGTTGCGTTTCGCTTCGGTGGTTCGAATCCATCTTCTCCCACCATTGTCGAAAGAAGTCTATTTTTTACAGAAATAAACTTCTTTTATTTTTTAATAGAATATAAACGAAACTGTTTATATTAGCTTGGCCATATTGCCAATGCGCTATCATAAGCAATTTTATTGAAAGGATTAGCAATGGGCATTTTATTTCAAGGAGTCCAATGGGTTGCGCCGACTGACTTGGGGATAAGCCAGTTGTACTTAAATCAATCTAAGCTTAGAAATGTCGAAAATGGTTTGACCCAAACAACATGAATTTGTGTCAGCCTCTTCCCGTCCATGATTTCGGCGATGGCAGACTAATCTTTGACAGACGGCCACAGCCGGGCTTTTATAGCCTACCAGCATAAAACAAAGGTGCCGATTGTTTATGACACGGATGACATCGTAACATGTGACGAAGGACAGCTGCTTTATAAAAATGACATCGTTTGGTGCCGGCGTTTCCATCTTCGAACAATTGCCGACCTTGAAAATCGTATTGTTGACGATTCTGAATATCAATCTCTTTGATTGATCGATGCAAACAAGCGTACAATTTACTGACCCAGACCAATGATTATGAGAGGGCGGATATACAGCGGCAGTATCCGGATTTGTTTTTATATGGCGCGAATGAAGACTTCACAATCTATTTTTTTGAGAATTTACAGGAAGAATTATTTGAATTTAGCCGTAACGGATCAAATTTCCTGAACCTGCCAAAGCAGAGGCCCAATAGATGCCGTTCGCGAAGTCGGTTTGGCATGACAAGTCTCTAAACCACCTGCCCTTTCCAAGAAAAAAAACAGGTTTCTCTAGAGCGTGACGGCTGCCTTCTTCAACAGAAATATAAAAATAGAGCCCCGGGCTCTGGTTCTTTCTATACGGGAAAGATCAGGGTCCGGGGCTCTTTCATCCTGGGCACACAGGAGCAGTTTAATCCAATTCCAGCGCGCCTGTGTACAATTGATAGTTCAGCTTGATAAGATCCGCGTGGGTGCCGCGCTCAATAATGCGGCCGTGATCCAGCACCATAATCGCATCGGCGTTCCGCACAGTGGAAAGACGGTGCGCGATAACAAACACCGTGCGTCCGCTCATCAGCGCATCCATCCTCGCTGCACAATGGCCTCCGTACGCGTATCAATCGAACTGGTCGCCTCGTCCATAATCATAACCGGCGGATCTGCAACTGCAGCACGCGCAATGGCCAGCAGCTGACGCTGGCCTTGACTGAGGTTTGCGCCGTTGCTGTGCAGCATGGTGTTGTAGCCGTCGGGCAGGCGGCGAATGAAGTCGTCCGCACCGGCCAGCTTCGCCGCGGCGATGCACTCCTCATCTTGGGCATCCAGATTGCCGTAGCGGATATTCTCCATCACGGTTCCGGTAAACAGGTTGGTATCCTGCAACACAACGCCCAGGCTGCGGCGCAGGTCTGCCTTTTTTTATCTTGTTGATATTAATTCCGTCATAACGGATCTTGAAAGCCACCTTCTGGCCGGGCTTTGCATACAGCGTCACATCATGCAGCACCGTTTTTCCGGCGTGTATCCAAAATTGACATCAAAAAGCGCACGTCGCCCCTGCAGGCGGGTGTAGGTGGTAGTTCCGTCGCGATGCGGATGCTTCCAAGCCCATACATTTGTGCGCTCTTTGCACTCGCTCAAGCTGCCGTCGGCATTTTCCCTGGCGTTGACCAGTGTGACATAGCCCTCGTCGGCTTCCGGCTGCTCGTCGATGAGGGCGAAGATGCGCTGCGTGCCGGCCAGGCCCATGACGATGGAATTGATCTGATTGGACACCTGGCTGACATTGCCGGAAAACTGCTTCGTCATGTTCAGAAACGGCACCACGATGCTGATGCTGAACGCCAGGCCTGAAATGCTCACGTTGGGCGCCGGACAGCAGCAGCATTCCGCCGGCCAGCGCCACCACCACATACAGCACATTCCCGATGTTGTTCAGAATGGGCATGAGCATGTTGGCGTAGCGGTTGGCTTTTTCGGCGTCGGAAAAAAGGGCATCATTGATGGCGTCGAAGGCGCGCTTGGCCTCCTGCTCGTGGCAGAACACCTTAACGACCTTCTGACCGTTCATCATTTCCTCAATGTAGCCCTCGGTACGGCCCAACGCCTGCTGCTGGCGTACAAAATATTTGGCGGAGCCGCCGCCGATCCTGCGCACCACAAGCACCATACACACCACGCCCAGCACCACCACGGCGGCCAGCCAGATGCTGTAATACAGCATGATGCTGAACACCGTTATCACCGTTACGGCGGAGATCAGCAGCTGCGGAAAGCTCTGGCTGATCATCTGGCGCAGCGTGTCGATATCGTTGGTATAATAGCTCATGATATCGCCATGATTGTGGGTATCGAAATAGCGGATGGGAAGGTCCTGCATGCCGTTGAACATCTTCTCGCGCATTTTTTCCAGCGAGCCCTGCGTGATGACGGCCATGAGCTGAGTATATACAACACCCGCTGCCAGGCTGAGGACATAAAACACCGCCAGCAACGCCACCAGTCCCAAAATGCGGCCGGATACGGCGGACCAATCGCCGCTCTGCCAGCTCTGCTCCACGGCGGCAATGACGTTCTGCATGAAGATGGACGGCACCGAACTGACGACGGCGTTGAACAGGATGCACGCCACGGTAACGGGCAGCAGCACCGGATAAAAACCGAACAGCGTGCGGATGAGACGGCCCAGCACGCCCTTGGGCGCGCGGCGCTTTGCGGTTCCTTTATTCGGCATCGTCGTCACCTGCCTTGTTCTGAGAGGTATACACCTCGCGGTAGATCTTGTTTGTTTTCATAAGCTCCGCATGGGTGCCCACGGCATTCACCGCGCCGCCGTCCATGACGACGATGCGGTCCGCGTCCTGTACGGAGGCGATGCGCTGGGCAATGATGATCTTTGTCGTTTCGGGTATATACCGGCGCAGCGCCTGGCGGATCAGTGCGTCGGTGCGCGTATCCACGGCACTGGTTGAATCGTCCAGGACCAGGATCTTGGGCTTTTTCAGCAGCGCGCGGGCAATGCACAGGCGCTGCTTCTGCCCTCCGGAAACATTGGCGCCGCCCTGCTCGATATGGGTGTCGTAGCCGTCCGGGAACTGGCGGATAAACTCATCCGCCTGCGCCAGGCGGCAGGCCTCCTCCATCTCTGCATCGGTGGCGTCCTTGTTTCCCCAACGCAGATTTTCCCGGATGGAACCGCTGAACAGCACGTTTTTCTGCAGCACCACGGCTACCTGGTCGCGCAGAGCCTCCAGGTCGTAGCTGCGCACATCCACACCGCCCACGCGCACAGAGCGCCCTCAGTGGCGTCATACAGACGGGAGATGAGCTGGATCAGCGTGGATTTGGACGAGCCCGTGCCGCCGATAATGCCGATGGTCTCGCCGGAACGAATGTGCAGGTCAATGCCGGAAAGCGCCATGCGCTCCGCCGTCTTTGCGTACTTGAAGCTCACATTATCAAAATCGATGGAGCCGTCCTTCACCTCGCGCACAGGGTTTTCCGGGCTTTGCAGCGCGCTCTCTTCGCACAGCACCTCCACGATGCGCTGAGCCGATTCACTGGCCATGGTGATCATCACGAACACCATGGAGAGCATCATCAGGCTCATCAATATCTGGAAGCTGTACGTGAGCATGGAGGACATCTGGCCCACATCCAGCGCAAGGCCGCGGCTGGTGATGATGACTCATATACGAGCCGTAAGGACAACACAAACGCCATGCACCGCGTTGACGCAGAACTGCATCAGCGGATTGTTCAGAGCAATAATGCGCTCCGCTCTCGTGAAGTCCTTACAGGACGTCTGCTGCGGCCGCGCCGAATTTCTGTTTTCTCATATTCCTCGCGCACGTAGACCACGCGCATCGCCTGCACGTTCTCCTGCACGGAGTCGTTCAGAGCATCGTATTTGCGGAACACGCGGCGGAAAATAGGCATCGCGGCGCGGATCACCAGTGCCAAGCCGACGCCCAGAAGCGGAATGGTAACCAGGAAGATCGTGGCCAGGCGCCCGCCCATGGCAAAGCCCATGATAAAGGAGAAAATCAGCATCAGCGGCCCCCGGATTGCCACACGGATGATCATCATGAATCTGCAGACATCTGTGGTCATACATCACCACCACGTTTGTCGGTCATAATCCTGATGTGGTAGAACATGTCTTTGCGCAGGTTACGCGAAAGCCGTAGAAATTTGGCGATGTTGCCGGCCGCAACGCCGAAAATAAGCGATAGAACGGCCATGACCACCAGTTGAATTATGCGCAGCCACATCATGCGCACGCATAAGCTTGCTTGTAAAACATAAGGGCCAAGGCGCCGGCTATCTATCCAGATTCGCGGACATATGTGCGGCGGTTTCCAAAAACAGCGCCAGCTGCACGCTTGACAGACCGTTCGTAAGACACTGCTCCGTCTGATGAAGGTACTCGTCAACCTGTGCGTCCAAATGCGCCGCCTTGGCTGTGGGAGTCAGGACCTTCAAGCGCGCATCGCTGGCCTCCCTCTCTCTCAGGATCAAACCGTTTTTCTCCATCAACTGCAGAATGCCGGTGGCTGTGGAACGGCTCAATCCGAAAGCGCTTTCCACATCACGCTGGAATACCGGCCCGTCAACGCATTTCACAAGGATGTAATGCATTACGCGGCTTTGCACCCCAGTAATGCCTAAACTTTGCATATTGGCGTTCATTCGCTTTTTCAGCTTTCGCGACAGGACATTGATCCACATTCCACAGTCTTTTTCCATTGAAATTCTTCCCTTACGCCTGCAAGCCTTCTCTCCCTTGCAACAATTGTTAGAAACGAACAAATTTTAGCGCATGTAGAAAATTTTGTCAATATAACATTTGACTGTTTTTTCTAGAATCCAAATCAAATTTTGTATGATTAACAGTTTCTGCACAAATAAAAAGACGACCTTACTGGAAGGCGCGCACTTTATGGAAACAATCAAACAAAGCTGTTATCAAAATCGCAGGATTTTGATAAAGGCCATTATTGTAGGATGCTTTGATGGCCGGATCCTCATTGGGCAGCCGGCGCGCATGAATTGCTTTTCCGTAAGCGGCATTCCTCGTAAAGTAGCCCAATAAAGCATCCTGGCCGGCGCAACAACATTCTGACAAGGAAGAAAAGTGCAGATCCAGGGGTTCCTTTGCAATGATTTCACTGCAAAAATAAAACTGCCCTGGATAGAGCGCGCCGGCAAAAAGCTTTGATAGGAAGCATCGGATATCCAAAGGCGGCCTGGAAGGCCCATTTCCTGAAAACTGGGGAAAAATTTCCCTTTGTTTTCCAAACCGTCCTTTTTTCGCAATCTTCTTCCTTTTTGCGACAAAAAGAGATATACTGATTGCAATGAAAATTTTTCACCACTTTTCTCTGCCTTTTGCACTGAAAATCGAAAATTTTTCCTGCCATACTTTGAAAAAATTCTGCGCATACTAGTGGCGAAATCAATTTTCGATTTCACAATAACCATTCATGGAGGTCCTATCATGAAAGTGAAGAAAACACTCGCTCTGGCCTGCGCCGTAGCTATGCTTCTGGCTTTGAGCGGCTGCACCTCCGGCGGAGACTCTTCTTCCAGCCGTTCCAGCAGCTCTTCTTCCTCTTCGTCCAAGACCAGTTCCTCTTCCTCCGCTGCATCCTCTTCGATGAGCGAAGGCAGCAGCGTCCTCAGCGACTTGGAAAGCCGTTTGAAAGCGCCCTGGAAAGCATGGAAGAATCTGTTTCCCGACTATGAGCACCGATTTCGCCGAAATCGGTGCTTTGAACGGCGAAGCGCTGGGCTGGGGGCCCGGCGGACCGGTGGACAGCGAGAACCGTTCGCAAGGAGCCGTTGCTTATCAGGAAAAATATGGGAAATATGACGCCTATTTTATTGCGCCGTCGTCGGAAAAAATTTATCTTACCTTTGACGAAGGATATGAGAACGGCTATACCGCCGATATTTTGGACACCTTGAAGGAAAAAGGCGTACATGCGGTATTTTTTGTCACATTACCCTATGTCAAAGCGCAGCCGGATCTGGTACAGCGCATGATTGACGAAGGGCATACTGTCGGCAATCACAGCAATAAGCATATTACCTACCTCCCTTTCTCTGGAAGAGGCAAAAGAGGATTTGATGAGCCTGCATCAGTACATGTTGGATACTTACCAATATAAAATGTCTGTTTTCCGCTTTCCTGAAGGAAATTTTTCTGAACAAACCCTGGCTTTGGTGCAAAGCTGTGGTTATAAATCCTTGTTCTGGAGCTTTGCCTATCAGGATTGGTACACTGACAATCAGCCAAACCCGTCGGATGCTTTGAATTCCATGTTAAACAAGGCGCACCCTGGCGCTATTTATCTGCTCCATGCCGTTTCCTCCACCAATGCGCAGGTCCTGGGAGATTTTATCGACGGGATGCAGGAAAAAAGGGTATGTTTTTGCTGATTTTGAATAGGGCGGATTTTTGTTTTCATTTGTGCATAAAGATGTAACAAACCCCGCATATGCGGGGTTTGTTGTATGGGTGTTGAAAAATCTTGATGAAGGAGTATTACATATGAACTGGATCAACTGGGCCTGGATTGGTGGCGGCCTGCTGGGCAGCCTAGTCGTTGGACTTCTTATCGGGCGGATCGTCGCGGGAATCAAATACCCCAATCCGGATAAGCCCCATATCTTTACCCCAAAGCAATCGATTATCATTCTAGCGGGCGTTTTGATTGCCATTGCCCTGATCGTATTCGCTATCCTGTATCAGCCGAAACCCAAAAACGGCGGCGAGGATCTCCTTCCTTCCGGGATGGATGGTATGGTTGACCCGAATGGCGTATTGCCGATGGATGACGCCGGCTTGGACGGCGGAGAAATCGAACCGGCAGACGAGCAGCTTGACGGCGTGGAAGAGGATCAACCGGAGGAAAGCGGCGAAGAGAACGCCAGTGAACCTGAAACAGAGGACGGCGCTACGGACGAAAATGAGGATGCTGCCAAAGCAAATCCTGTAACCTAAAAGCGTCTTTACATTTTTTTGCAAAAATCGCCCTTGACGGTAAATCGTTTGGTGGTATACTGTTTATCGTTGGTATTTTTGTAATGCCCCGCTTTTTGGGGTGTGAAAGGAAGGAAGGTATTATGAAAAAACAAATTTCCGTGTTTCTTGCAATAAGCTTGTTGCTGGTGGCACTGTTAAGCGGCTGCAGCAAAACCCCCGTCACCGTTTCTGCCCCGGAGTGGGAAACCGCTTCCGGTACTGCCAGTGGCTTTTCCTATGAGGTTCCCGCCGATTGGACCACTACGGAAGATGTAACTGGCCAGGGCAGCGTTATTTACATCCCGGCTGATGCGGATGTTTCCGCCGGCACCTCTAATGTAAACATCCTGGTACAGAATGTCTCTGGCCAGAAAGCGGCCAGCATGAAGGATATGAAAGCCGCTTTGGAATCTGATTTAGAGGATCAGCTGATTTCCAATGGGTTTGAAAAAAGTGGAAAACCTGAACGTAGAGGAGCTGGAGGCGCCTATTGGCAGCGTATGTGTTGTCTCTTATGACACTTATCTCAGCGGGATGAAATTTTCCCAGACGCAGTTTTATCCGCTGATTGACGATTATATTGTCGTTATCACCGCTACCAATGTCGGAGAAGAAGTAGAGCCTTCCGTAGAAGAAGTTGCAGAATACATGGCTCTGACCTTGGAAAAAGCAGAATAAGCCTTATTTTTCATTTCAGTGACAACAGAACTTTTGCAAAACGCTGTATGCCGATTCCCGGTATACAGCGTTTTTTTTAAAAAGATGATCGCTTGATTGGGCGTTTGCTGTCTCCCGTCTGCGTATGAGGCCGCAAAGAAGGCGCTTTTCACCCACTGGCACCATTATCTTCTCCAGCAGTTTTGCAATCACAGAAAGCTTTTTCTCTTGGCTTCACGCAAATCATTCTTTTTCGCCTGACAAGGAGCCGCCATGCCCAAAAAGACTGCAACAGCGGCCGACTCCGTACAACAAAAAACGGGGCGAAACCGCCCCGTTTTTAGAAGGTAAAATGCTCGTCCAGAATTTTTGCGCTTCTTCGTAATTATCGCAGATCACCAGGATCGCATAATCACCGGAGGTCAGGACCAATGCATTTTTGGTGTTTACATCATTGTTATTGACCGGATAGAATTCAAACTCTGATATCCGGTTTTGTTTTCTTTCTTCCAGAGAGGCTTTGACTTCCTCCACTTTGCCTTCCTTGGCTTTTTACTACCAGGATATCAAATGCCTGCACGTTGAGCATCGACATTTCGCCTACATAGTCCTCCACATTTTCCGGATCGACCATATAGAGGGCTTTCAGCATGTCATCATCGATTGGCGTCAGCGTCAATTCGCTGTACAGATCATTCATTGCCGCCATAAAGTCAGCCATTGTTTTGCCATCTTTCATGCCGGTGCCGGCGGTACCAGATTGCGCCTGGGAAGATTCCACGGCGGAACTCATAACAGACTCCTCTGAAGCCAGAGAAGAACTCGCCTGGGAAGAAGAATTAGAATTCCCACAGCCCGCCAAGGCGGTAGTCATTAGTGCTGCAAGGACAAATGCAAATACTTTTTTCATTTTTTATCTCCTTTATTTTTTAGAGTCTGACTTATAAGTAACCGTTTTCAGGCAAATTCATGCGCGGAGATAAAATTTTAACAAATTATTCATATTTTTCCTGCAACTCTTCTTCCACCTGCTGGGAAACCACCGCTTTCTTTTTCCACCGGCCAGAAAAATAATAACTGATCGCCATGACCATACCGATCAGCCAACCGGCGCCAAAGCTGAAAAAGAGATACTCTTTTCCAAAGAAATACGCCAGCAGGTAAGCCATCGGCAGCCGGATAATCCACAAGGACAAAAGGCTGGTAATCATGGGGAACACCATGTCTCCCGCACCGCGCAGCACGGACAGGACGGTATTCATCACCGCAAACAGTAAATAACAATACATAACCGGGCGCAGATAATCCATTCCCGCTTCTATTACGGCGGCTTCCTGGCTGAACAGGCGCATCATATTCGGTCCGTAAACCAGCACCAGCGCCATCGCACCAATGCCGCACAAAACGCTCATTACCATTGTCGCGCGCAATCCTTCTTTCACCCGGTGCATTTTTCCCGCGCCAATGTTCTGCCCCACATAGGTCGTCAGCGCCATACCAAAGCTCTGTGCCGGAAAAAGGCGAACATATCAATTTTATTGGCGCCGCTAAAACCGGCCATAAAATCGGATCCATACCCATTGTCTAGGCTTTGCAGCGCCAATGTACCCACGGAAAAAAAGCATCTGCTGCAGACCGTTGGGCAGGCCGAGTTTGATGATCTTTCGAAACAGCTCCCTGTCGAAAAAGAATTTCAGCAGGTTGATATGGATGTACGGGTACTTCCGGTTAATCAAACAAATACCCGAGATCCAGGAGATCGCCTGTGCCAAAATGGTTGCAATGGCAACACCCGCAACTCCCCAGCGGAACGAGATGACAAACCAAAGGTCCAGCACTACGTTCAGCACACAGGCAATCGCCAGCAAGAGCAACGGCGTCCTGCTGTCGCCCAGTGACTGCATAATGGCGCTGTTCAGGTTGTACCCCAAAGAAAAATAGTCCCGATAAAGATAATGACCATATACAGCCGGGCATCGGAAAAAGCATTATCCGGCGTATTGATCAACCGAAGCAACGGCCCGGAAAAATAATTCCCAGCAGCGTTACGGGCAGCGCACCGATCATCGCTGTCGTATAAATCGTATCCACCGTTTCCGAAACCTTTTTAAGTTTCCGGCTCCAAAATACTGGGAAATAATTACTGCGGCGCCGTTTCCTATTCCCATAAACAACGCCACCATCATATAGATAATCGGAGCGCCCGTTCCAACCGCCGCCAATGCCGTCGTTCCCACATAGTTGCCAACTACAATGCTGTCCACCATGTTGTACATCTGCTGCAGTACATTGCCCAACAGCAATGGGATGGAAAAGGCCAAAATCAGCCGCATTGGGCTGCCGACCGTCATATCTCCCCGAATTCCTTTCGATGCGCTCATACGATTCCTCCTTTTATAACGTTATAGAATGTTTAGCCTGATTATACGCTTTTTTCCTATCCAAATGCAATACGGCGCTGTATATTCTTTTCCCATTCATCCTAAACTAGGGGCAAACTGAAAGGAGAGATTCCCATGAAATTAGAAGGAAGCAAAACCGAAGCAAACCTGATCGCCGCACTGGCTGGAGAAAGCCAGGCTTCCGTAAAGTATCAGCTGTACGCCGAAAAGCACGGCAGGATGGATACGAAGAAATGGCACAGATTTTTTGAAACCACTGCCCGCAACGAGAAAGCCCATGCCCAGCAATGGTACGAATACCTCCATGGTGGACAAATGGCTGACACCAAAGAAAACCTGAAACTGGCCGCCAGCGGGGAGCATTATGAATGGAGCGACATGTACCCTTCTTTTGCCAAAGTCGCCAAAGAAGAAGGCTTTACGGAAATCGCCAAAAAAATGGAGATGATCGCCTCCATCGAAAAAGACCATGAGGAGCGCTACCGCATGCTGGAACAAAACATCCAGGATGGAAGCGTATTTCGCAAAAGCGACAAGGTTTCCTGGATCTGCCGTAACTGCGGCTATATCTACGAGGGAGAAACTGCGCCAATGGTCTGCCCCGTTTGCAAGTACAAGCAATCCTTCTTTGAAGTGAAAAAAGCCGGGCTGCTAGCTCACATCGGGTCCCCAGGATAAAAAGGAACGGCAAAGCACCGTTCCTTTTTATTTCTTCCTGGCCGCAATTATCAGCATCATCGGCCGTCTCATTTCGTCTTTCATCCCCGGCTGATCCCGCATTTCTTCCGGCGGCTGCGGTTCCACTACCCGTTCAATCGAAAATCCGGCCTGCAGCAGCCCATCCAAATAGGTTGTCAGCGTTTTGTGGTACTTGGTCACCTTTTCTCCGAGAAAGACTGCCTGACGCGGCCCTTCATAATAATAGCGATCCACCGGAAAATGAAGGATTTCCCCACTGTCAGAATAAAACCAGTCTTGAGAGCCATAGGCGGTGAACACCGGATGCTCCACTGAAAAAACAAAATCTCCGCCGCGCACCAGATAGCCAGCAACCTTTTGTGCTACCTGCTCAAAAGATTCCACATAATGCAACGCCAACGAGCTCAGCACAACATCAAAGCTTTCCGGCAAAAAAGCGATGTCCTCGATGGCGCACCGCTGATACCGTACCTGCGGACACTTCGTTTTTTTCCCTCGCCACCGACAGCATCCGATCGGAAAGATCTACTCAATCACGGAAGCGGCCCCTGCTCCGCAGCGTAAATGCAGTGCCAGCCGTATCCGCATCCCAAATCCAATACCCGTTTTCCCGCAAAATCCGGCAGCAGTTTTTTTAAGGGTGCTCCATTCTCCCGCGCCAGATAAGCCTTTTTGGGAACGGCTCATCTGGCTGTATTTTAAAAAATTCCTCATCATCATAACGATTTTCTTTCATGTTGATTCTTCAGCCCTTCCTTTCCAAAATCCGTTCCATTACGATTCGGCAGGAAGCATCATGCACAAAGCCTTCTCTCTCCAGTTCCGCGCGGATCCTGCTATTTTGGGAGGATAGGATACCGTCACCGCCGGCAGCCCCTGCTGCTGGGTGTACGCTTTGGCAAACTTCAGGCAACGGACGCCATCGCCGCCGTACATAGCCACATGTAATCCCCTTTGCCGCAGCATCCGGGCCCCAATAACCACAAAATTGTATTGCTCGTCTGCAAAGACCATTCCCTGCTCCCACAGGTAACGCCAGGTATCCTCGCCACAGCGGAAAAAGGTATTGTTCATCACTACAAAATCTTCCATTTCCCATCGTCCGCTTTCCAGCAGCACCCGGGCGAAACGAAAATCCCGAACCGGCTCAAACCCCTGCGGGACGCAATATTCCTGGGTCAAAAGATTTGCTGTGGCGCCGATGTAGGTCCCCGCCAAAGACAGCCCAAACCGTTCTGCCAGCCCCCGGCTGCGGACATTTCCGGTGCCGGTAAACATCCGGATCACCGGGCACTCTAGCGATTGTGCCTCTTCCAGCCAGCGGGCGTAAATGGCTTTCCCAACGCCACGTCCCTGCCATGCGGGACGTACCCGGAGAGTCTCCAGCCAGCCGGACCCATCCGGCAATACCGACAACTTTCCAATCCCCACCGGTTCATCCCCGGCCCGGACCATGGTTAGATCCCCTACTGTATCATTTAAAAATAGGCGCTGTTATCCCTTAGATAACAGCTGTTGGGCAGCGTTTCCTCTACCTGCACCGCATCACTTATATTTTCCCAACTTCCCTTTTCCAGCGTGTATTCCATCAAAAGCCTCCCTTTTCGTTGTTTTTTCATTATACCATATAAACGTATCCTTCTGTACGGTCACTTTTGGATCGATATATTTGTTAATAGGCAAAATTTTAATGATATTTCCCTAAAAATTGTGTACATCGTGCAAAATAATAAAAGCTTTTCTACAAAAAATGGATTCTTTTCGTTGTGATAACCTTTTTTCCAGTGATATACTTTTTTTGTGTAAGGGCCAGCTACCCTACAAATTTTATAGAAGGAGACTGTCTTATGAGTTGGTCAACCGAATTGTTTCAAACTTCCAAGCCGATTATCGGGCTTTTACACCTGGATCCACTGCCTGGCGACCCTTTTACGAAGGTTCCATGGAGAGGGTTGTGGAAAATGCAAAACGCGATCTGGAAGCGTTGCAGAAAGGCGGAGTAGACGGCGTGCTGATGACCAATGAATTCAGCGGCCCTTTTTTCACCGATACCCCAAACCAGTATTCGGTGCCATGTGCCGCATATTCGGTGAAATCCGCTATCTGTTCACCGTCCCCTATGGGGTGGAAACCATCGCTGACGGCGAGGGCTGCGTGGAAATATGCGCCGCTACCGGCGCTTCTTTCACCCGATGCCTGTTTACCGGCGCCTGGGCCGGTGACACCGGCCTGCAACAGCGCAATATCGCCCGAACCTTGCGCCTGCGCCGGAATTGGATATGGACGATCTGAAATTATGCTATTTTATCAACGGCGAGGGTACTACGCCGATGGACAGCCGCCCACTGGCCCAGAAAGCCAAGTCCCTTCTCAGCGGCTGCCGCGCGGAATGCCTGGTCGTATCCGGCCCCGGACCAGGCAGCCAGCCTGATGTCTCTCAAATCGTTGAGGTCAAACAGGTTGCGGGAAATACCCCTGTTTTCTGCGGAACCGGCTGCAATGAAAAAAACTGTGAAGCAATCCTCTCCGTAGCCGACGGGCTTTTGTAGGTTCTGCCTTTAAAAGGATGGCGTGTTCACCGGGCGCATTGATGAAGAACGGTAGCCCGCTTTATGCAAAAAAACAAAAGCCCTTCGAAAGGATTGATAGTATGGGCAAAGAAGAACGGTATTTTATGGGTATCGACGTAGGCACCTATGAAAGCAAAAGGCGTTCTAATCGACAAGGACTGCCGCATCCTCTGCCAGGCTTCGCAAAAGCATGGACTGGAAAATCCGCGCCCCGGCTGGTACGAGCATGATGCAGAAGCAGTTTGGTGGGGCGATGTTTGTAAGATCTCTCGCCTGCTGCTGGAACGATCCCGCCTGGATCCGGCACAGATCGAGTGCGTGGGCCTGTCCGCCCTGGGCTGCGATTGTGTTCCGGTAGACGAACACTGCCGCCCCTCTCTGCAAGGCTATCCTGTACGGCATTGATTCCCGCGCTCAAGATGAAATTGAGCAGATCAAATCCTATTACGGCGACCGTTTTGGCACAGGTGTTCTCCCGCCCGTTGGTATCCTCCAGCATCTCCCCCAAGATCCTCTGGATCAAAAACCACCTGCCGGACGTCTACTTCAAAACTCATAAGTTCCTCACCGCCTCTTCTTTTTTAACAGCAAAAATGACTGGGCGCTACTGTATCGACAAATATCTAATCGGCTCCTTCGCGCCATTGTATGATGAAACCGGCATCAACGAAACACAGTGCAGCTTGTTCTGCCGGCCAGAGCAGCTGGCGGAAGTCACCCTGGCCACAGATGTGATAGGGACGGTAACGCCCGAAGCAGCCGCCCGAACCGGCCTTCTGCCCGGTACCAAAGTTCTCACCGGCACTGGGGATTCCGGAGCGGAATCCGTTTCCTGCGGCGTTTTCTCCCCGGGGCCGTCATGATCCAGCTGGGTTCTACCTGCTTTTCATTTATAACGCGGGCCGTTCCCCATCAGGCGGTTGCATTCAGCCGGGTCCTTACCTGATTCCCGGTACTATTGTCTTGCCGCAGGCACCAACAACGGCGGCACTTTGACCAAATGGTACCGTGATCAACTGTTCCCGGTACTGTTGGCGAAGGAGGAGGCCGGGGCGGAAATGCCTATGCCGCCATGGCTCAAATCGCGGCCTCCGTTCCCGCTGGCAGCGGCGGGCTTTTTACCCTTCCCTATTTTGCCGGGGAACGCACTTTATTCATGATCCGCAGGCCAAAGGCATGATCTTCGGCTTGCAGCCCCACCATACCCGGGCGCATTTATACCGATCGGCACTGGAGGGCATCGGCTACTCTATCGCCCAGCATTTTGACCTGCTGGCGGAAAACCGCCTGCCAGTGCATAAAAATAATGGCGTGGGCGGCGGGGCCAAAAATCCATTGTGGCTGCAGATCATCGCCGATATGCTGAACCGGGAGATTTTCGTCCCGGAAGTAACGGTTGGCCTGTTATGGCGACGCCATCCTCTGCGCCTTGGCCTGCGGCTGTTATGACAGTCTCGAAGCCCTTGGTGAAAAAATTCGAATCTCCCGGACGATCCGACCCATTCCGGAAAACCACGCTGTTTATCAAAAGGAAAACCGGTATTTCAGCGGCTGTATGAGGCCACCAAAGAGCTGATGCACGGTCTTTTGTGACTTTATAAAGGAGGATCCTGTGAAAATACGAAAATGGCAGATCGCCGGTATGAACCTAGTCTACAAATTTTATTCCTTTGATTATTTTCTCAACGCAATGGAGCGGTTGGGATATGAGTCCATCGAAGTACTGCCTAACGCGCCCCATTTCTATGTGCCGGATCTGTCTGCCGGCGACATGGCTTCCATCCGGCAGAAAAATTGCGGATCACCATCTGAAGGTCATCTGCTATACGCCTGACCAGTGCAGCTATCCCGTCAATATTTCTTATCACAGCGAAACAGCTCGCCGGCGTTCCATCCAGAGTCTGATTCGCCAGATTGAGATCTGCTCCTACCTGGGTAGCGGCCAGATGCTTTTGACCTCAGGCTACGGATACTTCGACGAGCCGAAGGAACACGCCTGGGCCAGGATGATCGACAGCCTGGGCCAGCTTTCCCCAAGGCGGAAAAGGAGGGGATCGTGCTGGTGCTGGAACCGATCCGCACGGATGAGACCAACCTGGTCACCGATCTGCCCAGCCTGAAGAAAGCGCTTCGGGAAGTGGGATCTCCTTCTCTGAAGGGCATGCTGGACACCAGTCCCATGTACTACGCCGGAGAATCCATTGCCCAATATGCCCGGGAATTGGGGGATGATTTGTGGCATATCCATCTGATCGATGGCCGGCCCGCCGGCCATCTTGCCTGGGGAGACGGCATCTTTCCGCTGGATCAATACATCCTCGAGATTGAGCAGGCGGGTTATGATCGCTATATGACATTAGAGCTGACCTCCGCCGAATATTATAACGATCCCAGTCCGGCCATGGAAAATCCATGAATGCCTTGCGCCCCTATTTTGGCTGAAGAAAGAGCCGGATAACGCGTTATCCGGCTCTTTCTTATTGAATTTTTCGGCATTCAAGGTAAAACCGCTTATCCGGTGCGCTGCCCATAGAAAAGCTTTTTCCGGCAGAGTACGCCATGGCGGGCGATGTCGGAAAAAAGGCTCTCTTTGTCAAACTTACTCCAAACGATTGCCAGCCGATCCGGCGCCCGGCCCAGGCGACGGCAGTCTTCCGCCCCGTGGATATATTCCAGCTGTGCCTGCGGGTGCTGGTCCAGCCATCCATCCAACTGTGGCTGCAGCTTCTGCAATGGCGGCGGGTTTTTCGCATCAAACCCAAGATCGCGTTGCACCGCATAGGGGTCCACCCCGATCAGCAGCCGGTGAATCGGTTCAAAACCAGCGCCGGGTCGTACAGGTTAACCAGTTCCACCAACCCAAACCGGGCGGGATGCGATTCCCTCTGAGCTGCAGTTAGCCGGCTTTCCGTGTATCCCAATGTTCCTTTGCCGCGGCAAAGGAATGGTTGCCGTCCCCCATGGCATACAGCATCCCGGCCCGGGACTGGGCCTTTAATTGGGCAAGTATGTCGGCCACCGCGTCAAAAATATTTTCCTCCTGCAAAAACCATCCCTTCAAGCTACCGCTGTCCATCATCAGGGAAAAATCGTAAAACGGCGCTCTACCGGCCGCTATTTGATCCAGCGCGCCCATCAGGCGGTTTTCCCGATCGTCCAGCAGCACCATGATATGAGGCATCTCCAATGGCGCTTTCGAACGGATTGCCACCCGGGCGGGCAGCCGCTCCTGAATGGTTTTTTTCGGTCGCCCGGATCAGCGAGGAGGAATCGGGTGCAAAGTCATACTGCTCCAAATCCAGCGACAGCAACAACCCCCGGCGGACGCCGGTGGTTGTGCCCCGGTGCAGAAACATCATCCCTCTGCCGATTTCACGGAGCGTCCCGTCCGCCAAATACCGTCTCATATGCTCCGGTACCGCGTTCTCATGGGATGGCTCTTTGCCCAGCCAGGCTTCCGGCATCATCAGCTGCAGAGACGACGGTGCGGAGCCTATGAAATCCCTCACCGCATCCCAGTATTCTTCTTTGGGCACTGTATTGGTCGCAGGCAATTACCGCAAACTTTGCAGATTGATCCTTTTTGGAAACAGCAGGCGCGGAACCGCTGCTCCAACGTCGGCCAATTTTTCCTTTGCAGTCTTCATCGTTCTTCCGATCAGCCGAATCCGTACCACGCCGTCAATACCTGCCAGCGCATCCAAGCAGGTTTGCGAAGGCTTTTTTATCAGGTCGATCATCGTATAGGCCCATGCGCCCCGGCTGTGATTCAGCATATGCTCGATGTTGAGCCCGTTTTGGGCCAGAACCGCCGTAATTTG
>VOFH01002940.1_pt1 | contig 28214 bp, 59 predicted proteins | sample 5384091 | NCBI WGS metagenome assembly VOFH01 (sample SAMN12384727, study PRJNA508395) | human gut metagenome | isolation source: healthy gut G | host: Homo sapiens
TTACCTCTCCGACACTCTAGCAAAACAGTTTCCAAAAGCAGTCCACAGGTTGAGCTTATGCCTTTCACTTCAGACTTGCACAGCCGTCTACGCTCCTTACACCCAGTAAATCCGGATAACGCTTACCCCCTACGTATTACCGCGGCTGCTGGCACGTAGTTAGCCGGGGCTTCTTAGTCAGGTACCGTCATTTCTTCCCTGCTGATAGAAGTTTACATACCGAAATACTTCATCCTTCACGCGGCGTCGCTGCATCAGGCTTTCGCCCATTGTGCAATATTCCCCACTGCTGCCCGTAGGAGTCTGGGCCGTGTCTCAGTCCCAATGTGGCCGGTCACCCTCTCAGGTCGGCTACTGATCGTCGGCTTGGTGGCCGTTACCCTTACCAACTACCTAATCAGACGCGGGTCCATCTCATACCACCGGGTTTTTTACCACTGTACCATGCAGTACTGTGGTCTTATGCGGTATTAGCAGCCATTTCTAACTGTTATCCCCTGTATGAGGCAGGTTACCCACGCGTTACTCACCCGTCCGCCGCTCAGTCACAAAGTCTTCATCCGAAGAATCAAACTTAAGTGCTTCGCTCGACTTGCATGTGTTAAGCACGCCGCCAGCGTTCATCCTGAGCCAGGATCAAACTCTCGTTTAAAAATCTTAATTCCGATTTGACTCGGATTTAAAATCAAAAGTTCGTTCCAGGTCAAGAAAACTACTAGCTTTCTTATCCCTTTTTACTGTTTTAAGGTTGACATTAAATTCAATGTCCGTTCTGAATTTTCTCTTAAAGAATCTTCAGGGGTTGTTGTCTATTATTTAATTATCAAGGTTCTTTTCTTTGTTGTCGTCTCAGCGACAGCTTATTTATATTATCACATTCGCAATCGCTTGTCAACAACTTTTTTTTCGCTGTGCTTCGATCATCTCTGTCGTTCGAAACAGCTTAATTAATATACCATGTCCTTTTCATAATTGTCAATATTATTTTATTTTTTATTTTATTCGCGCAATTCGCACAATTCAGTTTTTGACTTTCTATCATAACTACAGTTTCAAAATGCACTTCGAGCCACAATTTCCGATCTTACATTTTAACAAACACTACGTCTCCAATATTGTTCTTTTTGTCTACTTACTGTTATAATTGTTAGACGGAGGTTCTTTTTTACTTATGAAAATACAGCTTTTATCAACATTAAAAAAAAATATAAAAAGGATTATTTAAAACAGGACATTTTTTCTGGTATCATTATAGCCGCTGTATCTATTCCCATTTCCATGGATATGCACAGATTGCCGGGCTCTCCTCCGGCTTATGGCTTGTATGGTTCTATTCTTCCTATATTATTATTCGCAATTTTTCTACATCAAACAATTTATTTTTGGTGTAGATGTTGCTCCTGCTGCTCTTGCAGGCAGTGCGCTGCTTTCTCTTGGTATTGTTCCCCGGATCTGAAGCTGCGTTGAATTATATACCGATTTTGCACTTTTTACTGGTCTGTGGCTTCTTTTCTTTTGCATTATAAAGCCGATCGGATTGTAAACTTTATATCAACCCCTGTTATGGGCGGATTCATCAGTGGAATCTCTTTAACTATTATCTTCATGCAGATTCCGAAACATGGGAAGCTCTGCAGGATCTGGTGAAATAAATCGAACTTAGAACACATTTTATGCCGCCGTTCAGGATTTCCACGGGCTTTCTCTCGGATTGGGACTTGGTACGACATTTATTATAAGAATAAAAAAATGGATTCAAAATTTCCAGTACAATTCTTATCATGGCTGCAGGCGTAGTATCTACTGTGTATTTCCATGTTGACGCAAAGGGTGTGGTACTGCTTGATTCTGTTGGAACCGGACTTCCGCCATTTTTTCATTCCTGACTTTGTCAGGTAGATCTGACTCAGGCTGTTGGGCGTGGACTGATGGTTTCACTGGTCGTAATGGCTGAAACTTTGTTTTCGTAGAAAATAATTTTGCTTTCGCAATGGTTTACAATCTGAATGACTGCCAGGAAATCTAGCTGTGCTGCCGGTAACGTTGCCTCTGCATTTGTAGGTTCCTGCCCGGTGAATGGAAGCATTTCCGGACATCTATGAACGAACAATATGGCGGGCACTCTCAAGTTGTTTCCATTACTTCAGGCATTACTATGGCAATCTCTAATTCTTTTCACAGGCTTCATTTGGATACCTGCCGATTCCGGTTCTGACCGCAATTGTGATATCCGCACTTATGGACGTTGTAGAGGTTCATTTATGTATCCGCCTCTTCCGACTAAGCAAACAGGATTTTCCATTTTCATGGCAGCCTGTATCAGTGTATTATTTTTAGGAACAATTTACGGTGTGCTCATCGGTGTATTGCTTTCATTCTTTGCCGTTATCACAAAAATCCGCGAATCCAACTCGTTCTTTTCTTGGTGTGATTCCCGGAAAAGATGATATTATGACCTTATAAAATGTACGCGTATCCTATAAGGTGTTGTCATGTACCAGTTTAATGAAAACCTGTTTTCGCAAAATGTTAAAGATTCTTCAGGAAGATCTTGAAGATGCGGTCAGTCCAGATACGCAAGTCGTAATCATTGACGCAAGAGCAATCAACAACATCGACATTACTGCTGCAGACCGCCTTGCGGAATTATCTTCGCGTCTGACAGACCCCTTTGGAATACATTTTATATCACTGAACATACTGAAAAATTGAATCAGCAAATGCGTCAGTTAGGTGTTGAACATCTGATCCGCGAGGACATGTCCGCCGGACAATACTGGCTGCTCTTTGCGACGCAATATTTACGCTCCATATGAACTGGATATCCCGGATTCTGAAAAAGAAAGCGTAAAACTAAACCTGACATTTCTTCCTGCAGAAGATGAAGATACACTGGAGGAATTTGCATGGGCTTATGGTGATCAAGTAGTCGAGGAAATGGAACATGAAGTTCACCACATCTTAAATCATATTCACGGATTAAAGGATATTAAAGAGATTCTTGAAAACGGTCTTTAGACCACCTTGAAAATTGGCATTCTCTTGGTGCCTTTGATGAGGACGAATTACTTCGCCGTATCGAGCTTCATCTCGATGAGTTATCACAGGCACTGGCAGAAAAACCAACCATTAGTTCTTCAGTTAATTGAAAAACGAAGACGTATTTTAAGAGACCGTGTTCTACGTGAACATCCGGAAGTCTTCGATAAGTTACAGAAACATCGTCGAAAGCTTGAAGAACGATTAGAACTTCAGCGCGCAAGCGTAGAACCTCAGAACAAACACCTCAGCCAAATCAAACTTTTGAAAAAGAAGACGTTCCAGCGCAAGAATCTGATGCAGCACAAGATTCCGATGCGGCACAAGATTCTGATGCGGCACAAGATTCCGATGCAGCACAAGATTCCGATGCGGCACAAGATTCCGATGCGGGCACAAGATTCTGATGTGGCACAAGATTCCGATGTGGCACAAGATTCCTGATGTGGCACAAGATTCCGATGCGGCACAAGATTCTGATGTGGCACAAGATTCCGATGCGGCACAAGATTCTGATAACGTACAAAAGAATATGAACTTGACGAGAATACTGCCGAACAGGAATCCAATCTTGAGCGACAATTTCTAGAATATATTCGCCGACATTAATTCAAAAGATTTCCACTAAACGCATACAAAAAAAGGCAACACATACACGACGCATGTGTTGTCTTTTTTTCGTTCAATATTTCTATTTTTTATCTTTGTTACTTTCATATTCTTTCAATGCTTTTAATGCCTGACCACCATGAGATACAGAATTCCAGTGTTAAATATGGTCATAAGACCAATTCCTACATCCCCAGATCCCAAACAAATGTATAAGCTGCAATTCCACCAATGAACAGCATTACAAGTGCAAGTACTTTATAAGCAGTCTGCCAGAACCATTTATCACCAAAGAGATAGGATACATTACTTCTTGCGTAAAAAGAGTATTCTAAAAATGTCGAGAAACTGAATAAAAAAATAATGTAAGTGCTATAAAGATTACACCAAATTCTCCAAGATGATATTTCATTGCTGACTGTAGTAAATCCATTCCAGACTTTCCGGCAACTTCATTTTCCGGTGCCAACAGCATGATCATTGCAGTACAGCTACAGATCACAATGGTGTCAATAAATACTCCCAACGCCTGTGTAAGTCCTGCTCTTACCGGGAAAATCACATTCTGCTGCCGCAGCCGCACATGGTGCTGACCCTGATCCTGCTTCGTTAGAAAACAATCCCCTCTTCACGCCATTCATCAGAACTGCTCCGAAACCTCCAGATACAACCTGTCTGATTCCAAATGCCTCTCAAAGATCCGACCAAATACGCTTGGAATACTTTTCATATTTATAAGAATAATAAAATCGTAATGAAGAAATAACATACAGCCATAATCGGCACGATCAGGTCCAGAACTTTTACCGTCGCGTTTTTACGAAGGACAATCACTGCCGCAACTGCAACAAGGACAATCGTTGTATAAAGCGGTGGAATATGAAATGCATTTTCAAAAGAAGATGCAACTGAATTACTGATTACCTGGCTGATTCCACACCAGCAGATCAGACCGGAAATTGCAAACAGAACAGCAATCAAGGTATGATTTTTCTTCTTTCCTGTCTTTTCTTCCATAATGATGAATATAGTAAGCCGGACCTCCACGGTATCCTCCGTGTGGGATCTTTCTTTGTATCTGTGCCATGTTGCCTCTACAAATGCTGTTGAAGAGCCAATCAGGCTGTTACCCACATCCAAAAGAAGACCCGCTCCTGCACTCCTGCGGAAATTGCAGCTACAACCCCGGGACAAGATTTCCTGTATGCCGACTCTCGTCGCTGTTGATACAATCAACGTCTGAAACGTGGACAGACTGTCTTTTATTCTCCTTCTTTGACATCAGTGCCCGAATCATCGGGAACAAACGCAAAGGTAATACTTTTGTCCGCACTGTAAAATAAATCCCTGTCGGAATCAATATAATCAGCAATGAGATTCCACACTATCTCCACCCGGCAATGGAACATGTATCAAATCTCCCCACAATAATGCATAAATTCTTTCAATTAACGATACAACCATTTCAGAAATATCCTTTCTGAGCTTTGTCACTTTTAACGCCTTGCACTATCATACTCATCTCAATATATTGTGCAAATACTTTTCATGAAAAACAATTTTTCTGCAATACTCTTCCGACCGCCTGTGAAAAAATCACTGATATTTCGAATCTTATCAGATTTTGCCCAAAAATCTTTCCTGCTACTTCCAGAACGCGCACTTCCCATAAAAATTCCGATCACCTGAATTCTTTTGTTTCAGATTCTGCACTTCTTTTGCAGTATCTTGAATCGCAAGCAGATCTGTATATTCTTTATTTTTAAAAAGCACCTTCTCCACTATCCTGATCATCCTGTGGGCTTGCATCTGTCAGTACGAGTAAAATTTTTCTTTTTTTCGCCGTTCTCCATCAAGTGTCCTGCCGCCCGAAGTGCAAGTCCATCGCGATTATTTCCCGCCGCAACATACCGGAACAATTCATCCTCTCTTCTTGCAATTAGGAAATGTGCATATCGTATAGCCGCGGATACTGCAATAAGAATAAATCTGTACCGAATCTTACATTGTTTCAGGACTTTTGATAAAATATACGCCTGAGCTGCAATCTGCTCCTGCATCTGCTTTTCTGAAGAAGAGGCATCTATGAGAATATCAACAGAAAATCCAGGAATTTCTACCTCTTTTTTTTCTCAAATACTCTTTTGGATTGTCCAGATAGACTGCTTTCCACACTTCCTGTGGATTTAGTTTTCCATGAGCTGCTTTCTGAAATCTCTTCTTGTTCCTCAAGACAAATCTTTTAGCTTTTCTGTAAGTCTTCGAATGGCATTCTGATAAATCGGATAATTCTGTTCATAATGTTTTTTATTCCTCTCATATTGTTGGCAGACTCTGCCTGAAATTCTCCAATTTCCTTTTTTTCTCTTTTTCCTTTTATCTGGATAATTCGTTTTCACCGGTATATATCTTATTTCTGTTTTTTTCTGTCTCCGACCTTTCAGACCATCCCTCCCCCCTCTTGAATTCCCTTTGTAAATAAAAAGATGACAATTTTATGATTTCCACACACAATTTTTGTTCTATTTTTTCCTGGTATTCTTGCAGAATAGATACTTTTTCCCAAAACATGCCTCTACATATCTTTTTTGTTTCTTCCGGTTTCTCTGTATGACAACTGGAATATATAGTGTCTGCCTCTCCATTATTCCCGATTTTCCATCAAAAAATGTATTTTGGTCATCATAATGGCACGTACACCAGTAGCACCTTCTTCCAAAAAATAACCTTCTGCAGAAAATAATTTCTTCTTTCAGTCGGACGATACGCAAATATTTCCACAGATTTTCTCTTGTCTGTTCCAGAATTTGATCCGTTGACATATCTGTTGAAAAAGAAAACGCATGTAAAATCTGCTCATCTTCCTCTTTTAACCCTGATGACTGTCCCAAAATTTCTCTGCAATGTCCGTTTCATATCTGGATCAATTTGGAATACTTTTATATTTCCGATAACGCCTCAGGCTTTCCCTTTTGCATACTCCTTCCTTATATCCCTAAGTGCCGATCTTATCTTCTCTTCTTTTGGATACAATGCATTTTTCATACTAATCCAGAGAAGTCCTTCATATAACTCCTGGTTCTTTCCTCCTAACTGATTAAAAAAATGCGTCTATTTTCCCTGATCGTACCATTTATATGCCAGTCCGATAATCAGGTTCAAATACATATCTATGTTCCATCCGGGGAAAATGCAAGAAACATTGGTTCAAATTCATTTTTTTGCTGCAGTCCATATAAAATTACGTGCTCTTTTCGCTTCTATTAATTCCTGCTCTTCCATTTCTGTCACCTTGTAAATATTTGCATATTTTATGATTTTTTGCGAAAACATCCTTTCTTTGGATTTTTCTTTGAAATCCTTGCCTGAATCGTATCCTGGATCAATGTCTGCTCATATGGATCAAACGATTTGTTCGCAATTCCCATATCTAGCGCTGTATGAATATCAAGTCCTTTTTTCCATCAGATCGATTGCCCCCAAAGGCCTTCGAAGATCCAGTGCCTTTAGAAGAAATCTCAGCATTTTCACATTTTTTCTGTAAATCTAAAAATAATGTTGCTAACTCTTCTGCCGCATCTTCCCGGATTGCCGGAGAGTTCTTTCTTATCAGTTTTATCAGGCTTTCTTTGGCAATCATTGGCATCTGAATGACGGCAAAAACGTGACACCAATGCTTCATTCAGTTCTTTTGTGCCGAATATCCATAATCCATGGTTGCAATAAACCGCGTTGCAGGATGAAGTTCTATTCTTTCTTCATACCCCGGAACGTCAATGGTCCTACGAAAATCCAATGTTGCATGCAACACTGCCATAGCTTCACTTTTTGCCATGTTAATTTCATCCAATACCGTAAAACCACCTGTTTTTGCTGTATATACCGGACCAGGCCGGAAAGTCACTTCACCGCCGCGAAATGTATCCATCCCTATGAGGGAAGCAGCATCCATATTCACATGAAAAGACACATCCCATCGCGGGCGCATAAAAACTCCTACCAGATTCTCAGCAAACAGATTCTTTCCTGTCGCCTTATGTCCGACAAGCAGAAGATTCTGCCCGCATAGAATAGCTGTAATTGCCTGCTCCCACACATCTTTTTCCATAATAAAACTGCTCTAGCTTTTGGAATTTTGCCTCATAAGATTTTTCTGCCGGATAACTTTCACGAAATTTTTTATCTCATCAATCAAATCATCTCTGATTCCAAGTTCCGTAATTTTTCTAACAAATGCTGTCGCTTCCCTTCTGTTCAAAAACTTACCATCTATACTTCTAAAGATGAAATAGATTTTTGTTTTATCTTGTAATGTTATTATACCTGTGAAAGACCGTTTTTTCGATTTATTTTTCACATAAAGGCATATTTTTTCTTTTGTTATTATATTATCACCCCAAAGCAATTAGTCCGAATTTCTGCAAGACACAACCTCCCCATACCCTACTGCCTCATTTGGATACTCCTCAAATCCCGGCATCGGCTTAGCCCCTCTTCTCAGATAAGCCTTGACCTTCTCCCCCATATAAATAAATATCATTTTCTCTTACAATTCCCCACTCCATTAAAAGTGCCGCACTCCCCCCGTCACAAATGGTGTGGAAAAAGACGTTCCGCTGAATTGCATCACGCTTCCTCCGACAGATATCGTGCTCACATTTACCCCGGCGCCACAAGGTCTGGTTTGACTGCACTTGCACTTTCTCCGGTCAGTGGTCCACGCCCGGAAAAATCTGCATAGAAAAAATGTCAGGCTGTCATATGCTCCCACTGTGATTGCCCGGATTGCGGTTGCCGGATTTGTAAGTGTCGTGCTGCTTATGGTCTGAGAAACGGTTCCCGGCTTCAATGTTCCTTCGCCTGGGATCCACATTTCCATAATGTCCATCCACAATTTTTTCTCGGTGTCAGAACCATTTTCCACACTCCGCTGTTTATATAGCTTCCCGCGTGGAGGAAATCCAGATAGATCTCCTGGTTTGTACTAAATGGACTTGGCTCCCCGTAATACAAAAGTATTTCTGTTGCATCGACAGTAAATCGCTGTGTTCCAAGTTGCTCCTTGACTGGTCCGATACGTGTACCTGTAGGCGATACAATTGAAATATCTATCTGATCTACATATCTTTTCCAAATCTGAGCATTTAACGATGGCTGTTTTCCTGCACTGCCAGCTCTATCTCCTGCTCTGTATTTGCTCTGACATTTTCTAATAGATTCCTGTTCCCTATATTTTGCTCTTCCACAGTCTTTTTCTCGTAATCTCCCCGATGTATGCCCTGCGGTTGCCCTTCATTTCCAGTTCCGATACAAATGCAGCTCTTCCAGATATTAGAAATGTCATCAATAAATCTCTAAAAAGCGAAGTTCCATCTCGCGCCCCATATGTATTACCGAAACTTATATTAACTGCCACCGGCATTCGCAGCTCCTGTGCTTTGCGTATAACATAATCAATTCCCTGCATAAGCTCCGTCGTCCTTGGGAATCCCCAGACATAGGATTTCCAAGTTTTACTACAATGAATTCGCTTTGAGGGGCAACTCCTGCATAAACACCGCCACTTCCTCTTCCATTTCCAGCCGCAATAGCGGCTACCGCCGTTCCGTGTCCTGAAATATCACGCGTACGGATAGTTATCGCTCCCTGTGTCACTATATTTTTCGATGTTATTACATGATAAAAATCTGGAAAAGCAGCATCTATCTCTTCCTTTGTATACCCACTCCCATTCCATATCCTTTCGGCACATGCCCCCTCCACCGCCTTTAATGACTGATCCCACAGATAACGGATTCTTTGTTGTCCTGTCTTCATTCCGAAAATCAGGTAGTGTGTAATCAACCCCGGAATCTATGACTGCCACAAGTACTCCCTGTCCTGTAAAGTGAAAAACGGGCGTCCTGTACCTCATTGATACAAGACACCTGTTTCCCATTTCGTACCTGGAAAAATAATCGTTTGGTTTTTCCCCATATTCTACTTCTACAATCTGCACCAGATCCGGTATCTGTGACTGACGTATATGAATAATAGCATATTCATTTAACAGCTCTGTGACTCTCAGAAATCTGTCGGACTGTCTCCAAATTACCGGAATATTTGATAATCAACTCCCACATCTGGTCCACAGGATTATATCCTACATTCAATTCCTGAGATCGTTCACGTTCACTTTCCGTGGCATTCAATGCCTGATTCAAGAGATTTTCTAATTTCTGACTCTGCATTTCTACTCCCTTAAATGAGCTCAGGCATCAAATATGGTGCCAATTCTACCGGAATAAAATAACCTCGATCATAATGACAACTTGGACATACAGGCGGTGCCATTTTTCCTTTTGAATATGTCCGCAATTCATACACATCCATTCTCCTCCATCTGGATTTTCAAAATACTGATTTTTCCCAAGCAGTTCTGCAAGCAATGCAAAGCGACGTCCATGCACAGCTTCTACCTTTGCGATCATGTCAAATGCCCTGATGCCTGATCAAAACCTTCTTCTTTGCAATTTTAGCAAATTCCGGATAAACGTCTTCAAACTCCTGCATTTCATTATGCACCGCACTTTTCAGAAGATCTGTCACATTTTCTGCAAGATTTACTGATACCCGCCACAAATTTCAATCGTCTGCTCTGTCTGACCTCTCAATAATTCATAAAACACTCCGCGTGTGCCTGCCCTGATCTGCAGTAAATAAAAAAAATCTGGCTAATGGAATACAGATTATCTCGACTCGCCTGCTTTGCCGCAATTGTATAACGATTCTTGCCTGACTCTCTCCTGCAAATGCCCGCATCAAATTTTCTCTTGTCTTACTTTTTACTAAAATCAACAGCCATGGTACATACTCCTTTCTTACTTCTATAAGTAGTATGCTCCATGGCTGTACAATTATTCCTTCTTATTCTCTTTACAGTTCACTATATAAATTCCGGCACACACCAAAATCAATGCTGCCAGACTCCCAACATTAAATGCCTGCTTTACCTCTCCGAGCATCAGTGCCGATAAAATCACGCCACAAAGCGGGTTCACAAACCAAAGATTGCAACCTTCGAAACATCATTCCATGCAAGCAATACAGACCAGAGTGTATATGCCACTGCTGAGACCATTGCCAGATAAAATATAATTACCACCCCCTGTAGTAACATTTTCCAGATGTCCACCCATTCCTGCTCCAATCAGCATCAGAACAATTCCGCCCATCGTGAACTGGGTTCCGCTTAGCACTACTGGTGATACTTTTTTGGAAAAAAGATTAATCAGAACAGTGGAAATTCCATAGGATAGCTGCGCGATCAGAACAAACCCCTCCGATCAGCTTAAATCCCATATCCAGAGAGTTCCCCCAGCAAATTAATTACCACAACTCCCGCAAATCCCAGAACACATCCGGCAATTTTTCTTCTTGTCATCCGTTCATTTCGAAAACAAGGCAAGACAACAAAATTGCAATAAAGTTTCCAAGTCCGGTAATAATAGCGCCCTTGACTCCCTGATGTATGTGCAACACCTATATAAAAAGAAGAAATACTGTCCCACTGTCTGGAGCTTAGGCATACCGGAACTGCATATTTTTAAAATCTCTTTGTCAGAATCATCACTTTCTTTTCTAATAGATGCAAAATCAATACCAAAATTCCTGCCAGCGTGAATCGTACTCCCGTAAAAGACAATCTGACTTGCAATATCAGAAGAATCTACATGCAGGAAACGATAGCCTGTCTTGATTTACACTGAATCGCCTCCCCAAAATACAGCACACAGGCAAGAAGCGCTACAATACCGGTTTTTGTTAATATGTTTTTTTGTTTTTGTATTCTCATACTTTCCTAATTAAATCCTATAATTCTTCTTTGCCACACTGTACGCAAGAAGAGGATATCTTTCGTCGGATCTTCCCGGAATGTTCATGGTCTGTCCAAGTATTCCGTAGCGAATCTTCATAAATGTCTTGAAATCCCTTCTGTTTCAAATATATCCACAGTTCTTTTTTCTTCTCCAGATTCTCTGCTTTCTTAGACCGGATACATAAATGGAAGAAACAGTCATCATGATTATGAGATAATTAGCTTATATAATTTCCTTAGGTTTCTTACATTTTACATTTTTTTAATTAATTTTATATCAAATATTGTCTTTGTAACAAAAATCTGCTGATCCAGTCTGGATATCATAACTTTCTCATTGACAGACTGATCTTATCTTCAATATAATAACGATAAAAATCCACGTCCAGGTAATACACTTTTCGCACAAATGGCAACGGATAATACACATAAATATTATCTACATAAAATGTATGTTTGGCAGCTCTAACTGGCTGAGCTTAAGCATCGCTGTCCGATAAATGACAGAATGCATCAGAATGTACTGATTCAGATGGAACCGTCCGATTTCTTCCCATTTGAAAATCTGGTTCTGCGGAAGGACATTATCGGTAACGGATACATTTCTTATGGGTTCATCCCGACTTTCTCATAAACATAATTGGAAATGAGCATGTCCACCTCTTCATCTTCAAATTCCAGACTTCTTAAGAAATTCAGAATCTTTTAATGCCTCAGCTTATCTACCCAGTCGTCACTGTCCACAACTTTAAAAATACTTTCCGGTGGCATGTGTAAGTCCTGAATTCACAGCATCGCTGCATTTCTCCATTCTCCTTATCCACCGCGCCTTGATGATCGTCGGATATTTTTCCTCATACTCGTGTGCAATCTTAGAAGTATCATCGGAAGATCCGTCATTTACAATTATAATCTCTACATCTTCCCTTGCCCACAAGAATACTCTCAATGGCGTGAGACATATATTCCTGTGAATTGTAACTTGGTATTGCAAAAGATATATTTCATGCATCTTTTTCTCCTTATATCACATCTTTTTGAATTTATAGTTTCTTTCTTATTATGTCACTACTTACCCAAAGCAGAGCCTTGGGAATCTTTTTTAGTATATAGCATCTATGCACTTTTTTCCAACCAAATTTTTTGTGTTTTTTAATCTCCTTGTAAAAATGCTATGATTCGATATAGTAGAGATAAAATTGATAATTTTTCAACAAAAGGAAGGTACACATATGAAAAAGAATCGATTGTCGGACAATCCATTACCGACTGCGGTCATTAACGGAAGTCTGTATGGCGTAGTCACTGAAGCCATGAGACACACTGAGGAAATCGAATATACGGTATGATTAATGGAATTGAAGGATTTTTAAACGGACATATGATGGATATGCGTTCGCTCATTGAAACGAACGAACTCTCCTTACTCCGTACAACACCCGGCTCTTACCTCGGGTCATGTCGTTTACAAACTTCCCGGAAGATTTAAATGATCCTGTTTATCCATTGTTATTCAAAAGTTTACATCGCATGGTATCGGTTATTTCTTCTATATTGGGGAAATGATTCCATGGATACTGTAGTAAATTATCATCCGATATGCCAAAAGATCAGCGATATTCGCTTTATCGGTGTTCCGAAAACCATTGATAATGACCTGGTCCACACAGATCACACTCCGGGATTTGAAGTGCTGCAAAATATGTTGCTTCCATGGTCCGCGAAGTTGCTATTGATGGTGTTTATGACAACAAAAAAAATCTGTCACTATTGTAGAAATTATGGGGCGTCACGCCGGCTGGCTCTGCCGCCAGTGCCCTTGCCCGCAAATATGATGGTGATAACCCACGCCTTATTTATCTGCCGGAAACTGCATTTGACCAGGAAGCATTTCTTAAAAAAGTACAGGAAATGCTGGGAAACAACCCCAAACTTAGTTGTATGCATCTCTGAAGGAATTCATGACAAAAATGGAACCTTGTCTGCGAACTTGCCGGTGATATTGAAACTGATACCTTTGGTCATAAAATGCTGACCGGATCCGAAAATATCTGGAAAATCTTGTCAAAGATGAATCGGCGCAAAAAGTCCGCTCCATTGAGTTGAATGTATGCCAGCGCTGCTCCAGCGAATACCTGTCAGCTACAGATTTAAATGAATCTGAAAATGCCGGAATCGTTGGTGTTCAGGTTGCATTAAAAGGAGAGACAGGCAAGATGATCACATTTATCCGAAAACGGTGATCTTCCTTTACGAGCTACTCCTCGAAACTGCCGATGTAAATGAAATCTGTAACATGGAAAAAGCCTGTACCATCTGATTGGATCACCGAAGACGGCTGTGATGTCACAGAAGCATTTATACAATATGCAAGACCACTGATCCAAGGAAAGTAGTCTTGCCGGAAGAAAAGCTTACCGCTTTTGCTTACCGGAAATAGTTTCCCTACTATAAGGCACAGAATAATCGTGATCAACATATCAGGCAGTGTATTTCCTACCGGCATATCGATATTCATCAGAATTCGATACGCGAAAATCCTATCACCCAGATAATCATATTCGGTACATGCACCGCCTGATTACCTCTTATCCAGTTTCAGCAGGAAGAAGTCTGCAATCTGGATTGCAATCATCGGTGCAAATACGGAACCGATGAGATACAGGAAATCTGTAATATTATCCATCGGGTATACAATTGCTGCAATCGTTCCAAGCACAGTTACCACGATTGCCACATGTTTTCCATTCCATTTGTTCACAATCGTTTCACTGAAATTCCTGCGGAATATACGCATCCAGAAATGTTGTTGTAACTGTTGAAAATACGATGATCAGAAGTCCGGCGATTCCAAGACCTGCTTTCAGCATAATCTGTGCAATATCATACTCTCCGGTAATAATTGCTGCTCCATTCCAATCACATACATCCAGCAGCTTACAATACCATAAGAATTGCGCTGACTGCTGTTGCTTTTACCGGCTCTTTTGCTTCTCTTGTATAATCACTGATCAGCGGGAAGCCAGGATAATGGCATGGCAACGGCAAGTTCAACTGCTGCACCAAATGTCATGCTGTCGTCCAGATGGTACGCCAGCTCCGCTTCCTGTGAAGATAACTTTAAAAAGAATCAGTGTCAGGATAAATAATGCTGCCATAGCAACTGTGTTGATTTTCCCAAGATTCGTAATTCCAATAACAATCCACAGAATGATCAGCGCTCCGATGACCAGGCACCAGATCCAGCGTCCGGTATTCATGACACCATCTGCTGCCAGTGCTCCATCATAAATCATAATTGCCGTCCAACCCACAAGCTGCAGCACATTTAACACTGCAAACAGAATACTTCCCTTCTGTCCAAAACTCATTTTACAGTTTCCATTGCACTTCCTGCACCTCCACTTGAATCACTTCCGGCGATTGTAAGTGCCGTCTTTTTTCATAAGTTCTGCCCACTCTCTACAATACCAGTCTGCTTCTCTCTGAACCTCTTCCTGATCATCCTTACTTGCTTCATCATAGATTCCTACAACCTGGAACCCTGCCTGCTTTGCAGTACGGATTGCATGAATGACATCTTCGAATACAACCGTCTCCTCCGGACGGGCTCCGAGATATTCTGCTGCCCGCAGATAAATATCCGGCTTCGTCTTTCCCGCACCGACCTCTTCACAGGTAAAGATCCGGTCAAAATATTTTGCAATTCCCAGACGCTCAAATGCCATCTCTATCTCTTTTTTATTATTGGATGATGCAACCGTCATTGGGATATTATGCTTATCAAGCTTTTCCAGAAGTTCCTTCGCTCCACTCTTTAATAGTGCGGTTTTCTTATAATAATTGCTGATGATGTCCAGAACTCCCTGCACAATTTCTTCCGGCTCCTGGGACAGATGATAATGTTCTTTTACATATGCTGCACCTTCCTGGATGCTCATTGTAAATAACACCGTCCCAAGATCCGGCTCTGCCTCTATACCGATACTGTTCAGATAACGGACTCCTACGTCTTCCCAAATCTCCATGGAATCCAGAAGGGTTCCGTCTACATCAAATATTACTCCTTTTATCATGCTTTCACCATTTCTCCTGTTAAACTTTTTAGTTTCTCTGTCGCTTTTTTAATATCTTTTTCTGCAAATATCGCACTGATCACGGCAATTCCACAGATTCCGGTTCCTGCAAGCTCTGATACATTTTCTTTACTGATTCCGCCGATTGCGATTACCGGAATGTCTACCGCATCACAGATTGCTTTTAATGTCTCACGACTTACCTCAGCAACATCGGCTTTCGAATCTGTATGGAATACTGCTCCGACTCCCATATAATCAGCTCCTCTCTTTTCGGCAAGAACTGCCTGTTCTACCGTCTGTGCAGATACACCGATAATCTTATCCGGTCCAAGCTTTGCTCTTACGTCGTCTGCTTCCATATCACTCTGTCCGACATGTACACCATCGGCGTCCATTTCCAGTGCAATATCTACATTGTCATTGATCACAAACGGCACCCGGTATCTGGCACAAAGTTCTTTAATTTCTTTTTGCTTCTTTCAGGAAATGTGCTTCATCCAGTTCTTTTTCTCTCAGCTGTACGAATGTCGTACCGCCTTCCAGCGTTTTCTCTACCTGACTGTATAACGTCTCACCATTTAACCAGTGGCGATCTGTCACCGCATACAGAAGTAAATCTTCTTTTTCATCTTTTTACACATATGTTCTGTCTTCTCCTTCATCTGATCTTTTTCGAGCTCCTTATCTGATCTCATATTTTGCACCTTTATCCAATGTCTCTTTATCCATATTGTAGATAGCATCAATGATACGGTTGCGGTAAGTAGCGTTACCGTCACCTTTCTGCATATAACTCCATCCGATCTCTCCGGCCAGCCCCATTGTACATACAGCTGCTGCAGCTGCTTCCAGTTTCTGTTCCGGATTCGCTGTTAAGAACGCTGTCATCATTCCCGATAACTGACATCCTGTTCCCGTAATCTTTCCCATCTCCGGACGACCGTTGCGGATCACATAGCATCGGTCTGCATCACTTACCAGGTCAATCGCACCTGTAATCGCAACGATACATCCCGCCTTTTGGCAAATGCTTTGGCAAATGCAATACCTTCTTCCAGATTCTCTTCTGTTACGGCATCTGTCACATCTGCATCTACCCCTTTTGTTGTTCCGCTGCCCTGTGCCAGTGTTTTTACTTCCGAGATATTTCCACGGATCACATCGAACCTGATCTTCTCCATCAGTTCGACAGCTGTATTCGTCCGAAGTGTGCTCGCTCCTGCTCCGACCGGATCCAATAACGTTGCATGCCCCAACTCATTGGCACGCGCTCCGGCTGCGAACATTCCCTCAATACTTCTTTTGCTCAAAGTACCAATGTTGATATTCAGCCCTCCGCAGATTGAAGTGATTTCCTTTACATCCTCCGGTTCATCTGACATGATCGGGCTTCCACCACAGGCTAACAATACATTCGCAACGTCATTTACCGTTACATAATTGGTGATGTTGTGTACCAACGGTACATTCTTTCTTACATTTTCGATACAGTTTCCTAACATATTTTCTTCCTCCTGTTATTCATGTATTCCCGATTTTTCCATCTACAGGACCTTCCACCTCCAGGGCCTACCACTGGCAGCCCCTTACGGATACTTTGGTAACTGGCAGCTCCTTTCGAATGCATGGCAATCAAAAAAGGACAGATCTACCTGTTTTTCAGATACATCTGCCCTGTCGGCAACTTTTCTTTCCCTACGTTGGCATGATCCAAATCAGGTTCCCGGGTCAAGACATCTTTAGTCTACTCTCAGACCGCTCAGATTACGAACTCCCTTTTCCTTTAATGATCTCCATTATACTACGCTTTTAATATTTGCGCAATGTATCATGACTGTCATCTGTTGTATTGTCAATATTTTTGATCACGATATAATATCCGTCATTTCCGTTGGTCTTAACAAGTACACGGTCTCCGACCTTATGTCCCTGTATCGCTTTGCCGAGTGGTGATTCAATACTGATCAGGCCCTGAAGGGAATTCCCCTGATACTGGTTACAAGACGATATGTCTCTGTCTCATCATCATCTTCAAAATAGACCTCGACCGTATTATTGATTCCGACTTCATCTGCTTTCGATGTATCTGATACGATCTTCGCATAAGAACATTTTATCATAAATGAATCCGCCATCCTCTATATATTTCTTACAGCCTAATCCCCAGGCTTTTCCCATGCGCTGCCTGATATCTCTGATTTCTGGAAAACGGAACTATTTTGGGAAAATATAGATCGTCACTGGCTTCCCAGAACTCCTCCATATGACACTCCTGAATCACCTGTATGTAACGTCTGCATTGCTCCTTGGTCAGTGTACTGCATCAGCACATTTCCCTGATAAATGATTTCCGTTCCACACCCCACACACATAACCATCTACTGAATATGCTTCATGGAATCCAATGTATTACAAGATGTGACGACCTGTATTGATAAACACAAGATGTCCGTTTTCCTCGCCTGCTTCAATGCACGAAGTGTACTTCCGGCACTATCTTCGTCTGTTCGTCAATCAATGTACCATACATCAAAAAATAATGCTGCTTTTTTCATCTGTCAAACTCCTTATCTCGCAATTCCAAAATACTGATCCACGCCATTGGCAATCCCGGTTACGATCTGCCACTGATATTCGTCTGTCGCCATCTTCTGATCTTCCGTCGGATTACTCATCTATCCCATCTCCACAATAGTCGTGGAACCTGTGCCCAGTTGATTCCACTCATGGTATCTGTCTCCCAGACACGCTCTCTTTTGCTCCGGTCGCTGCTACCATCTGATCTAAAAATATCTGTAGAAAGTGCCTGACTTTGGGAATATAGATTTCCATTATATGGATTGGAAGCAGTCTGACAAATCGTCATCATGCCATTGGCACTGCTGCTATTCTGAACCATTGGCATGAACACGGATAAATGCATCGGCATTGGCATTGTTTGCAATCTGTGCACGCTCTGCATTCGATACATTTACATCGTTCGTCTCTCGTATCATCAAAACATCATACCCACGGTTCATCATTCTTCTTTCAGCTTCATAGAAACAGCCAATGTCAGTTCATATTCCTGAAGCCCTGATGTCTTGCCACTTGTCCCGGAAGCCACCTTTGCTTTCATTTCAGAAGAACCAACTGACCGGTTCTTTCTCGCTATTCCCTTGCCTGGTGTCCTGCATCAATCGCAATCAAAATTGTCCATTTTTCTGCGGCTGTTGTTCATTCGCCTCTTCTGCCTGTGATTGTCCGTCTGGCTGTGAAGCCTGTTCCTGCATATCTGTCTGTTCCTCTTGTATATTGTCTTCTTTTTTATCTTCTATATTTAATACCAGTTTTGTCTGGATCTTTTCCTTTGTCTTCGTTTCTTTTTCTGTTGTCCCACAGCCTGTAAGTACCATAAGCACTACAAGTCCCAGTAACAATACTCTTTTTTCATATTCCACCTCCGTAAGTACTATTCTACCATAACTTTATTATTTCTTAAGTGGTTTTTATAAATTTTCGATTTGTTTAAGAGTTTCAACATACTTTCGTCACATTTTCCCTCTTATACTAAATGACAGATAGTTGAGAAAGACATCAGCTATCACCCCCTCATAGAAGTGCGAAAAAGCACTTCTCATTCCTTTTATATAACTATAACAGCACACGAAGCCTCGCTGAACGCACCTGCGATTTTGGTGTGTTCAGAACACCTTTTCATATCTACTCTTTTCAAATTTCCGTAAACCATGTACAATAAGAATAATGGTATTATCATTCATTGAGAGATTTACCAATTCAAGAATGTTAAAGGAGTGTCTATTATGTCTGGGGAACGTAAAACACTATAACAAAATCTGCAACTGCTAATACAACAATGAAAAAAGGGCTGTGCAGGACACTTATTATTCTGATTGCCACGTTGCCATGACATGGGGAAGTTCCTATCTGATGATGAAATCGGGTTGACTGAATGCCGCCATTCTCTATTATCGCACTGCGCTTTTGCATTGCATTTATTACTGTTGCACTGGTTTTCTTACCGAAATGAAACTGATGAACCTGCGCACTCTTGATATGGAAGTATTCTCGGCTGCTTCTGTTTGGTGTGTTTGCTTTTCTTGTTCCGGGAATGAAATACACGACCGCTTCCAATGCTGGATTCCTGGTTGGTATTGTGTCTGTATTCTGTACCGGTAGTACACAGCTTTTTAAAAACACAAACTGCCATCCAAACGTACAACTCTTGGAGTCCTTTTGGCTTTTTACTTGAATCTGCCTGCTTACATTTCTCTCCACCTTTACAATTAATCTTGGAGATATTTTATGTATCCTCAGTGCATTTTCCTACACCATCCAGATTATTCTGATGGATCATTTTACAAAAGAAACTGACAGCTTCTTCTTGGAATCTGGCAACTTGGATTTACCGGTCTGTATGGTGTGATCTTTACATTTTTTATTTGAGACTCCCTCACTTCCAGGCAGTGGCGCGCAGTGGGTGCAATTCTTGGTCTGGCATAATCTGCAGTGCTTTTGGATTTTATCGTTCAGCCAGTTGCTCAAGAATACACATCTCCGGAACATACCAGCATGCTTTTCGCACTGGAACCAGTATTTTCTATGATTTTTGCCTATATTTTTCTCCATGAGAAATTATCTCTGCAAGGAGCAATTGGGGCATTTCTGATTATGGTCGGTGTCGTGATTGCTGCAAGCACCCATGAAGAGTGATTACCCCTCTTTTCCCGGAAATTTATTTTATTTTCCTATTCAAGAATGCCTCGGCATTCGGTTTAATGCGCAAAAATGAGATTACAACTAATCTCCAACGTTGCACTTCTTGATTATTTATAGTATAATTCTAGTATACTTATTATTGTACTTAAAAAAAAAAATTTGATCATGGAGGTCATTATGAATAAAAAATCAAAAAGACGGCAATTTTGAAGAAAACCTTGGCTCCTGCGTGAAGAAATTACGCCAGGAGATGAATCTGACACAGGCAGAGGTCGCAGATGCCCTGCACGTAACACCAGGATATATCAGCAACGTAGAGAACAATCGTACAGCAATGTCTCTTCGTATCCTGATCTACTATGCAAAGCTTATGAATACAACACTGATTCTCTTTGTTGGTTCTCTGGAGCCTGCTTATAAAGAGAACGCTCTGGACAATGAAGTTATGCATCTTGTAGCTCAGATGAATGATCTGGAAAAACAGAAATTAATCAATACATTAAGAATCTGGATTTAATTTATACTTATTGATTTTATAAGATGCCTGAAATCTGTGTTTTTACCACGCAGATTAACCTGGCATCTTTTTATTGCAATAAGATAAATAATATATAAAACCAACCGGGTATTCTTATAAATTTATTTCATTTTCTTTAATCGCACTTAACAGTTCATCATATGTTTCATATGCCGGGATCTGTGGATAGTCTGCTTTGATCTTATCGGTACTTCTAAATAAAAATCCAGCTTTACTAACCTGAATCATGCCTAGGTCATTATAAGAATCTCCACTTGCGATTGTGTCAAATCCGATAGACTGCAGTGCTTTGACTGTACTGAGTTTCGACTGTTCTACACGCATCTTGAATCCGGTAATCTCCATCTTCGCAACCTCCAGTGTGTTACAGAACAATAGGCCATCCTAATTTCCTCCATCAGCGGTGTCGCAAACTGTGTAAATGTATCACTGATCAGGATTACCTGGCTAAATGTGCGGAGCTCATCTAAGAACTCTTTTGCCCCTGGCATCGGATCAATCTTTGCGATCGTTTCCTGAATTTCTTTCAATCCAAGACCATGCTCTTTTAAGATTCCAAGTCGCCATTTCATCAGTTTATCATAGTCAGGTTCGTCTCTTGTTGTCTTCTTGAGTTCCGAATATTACTTGCCTTGCAAAAAGCAATCCAAATTTCCGGTACTAATACTCCTTCTACGTCTAAACATGATATACATCATTCTTTCCTCCTCTTTATATGTCATAAGATGATGTTGAGTACAAAAGCCTTCAATTATATTTTTACTCTACACCCAGTGATACTTTGAAATCGCACGAAGCACCTTCTCCATCTCAATGGCTTTCGCCAGATGCTCATTCATACCGGCATTTTTGCTTTCTGAATATCGTCAGCAAACGCATTTGCTGAAATTGCAATAATCGGTACAGTTGCCCCCCGTGGGTGAGTGCATGTACGAATTCTGGTCGCTTCGAGACCGTCCATAACTGGCATCATAATATCCATCAAAATCAGGTCAATCTCCTGTTCCTCCTGAGAAGATCCAGTGCCTCCTGTCCATTTTTTGCAGCTATCACCTGTACTCCTGCTTCTTCCAGAAGATACTGCAGATTCAGCTCATTGTCTTCTACAAGCAATACGTGCATACCTTCCACATTGGGTGTTCCGGCCTGACTGTACACTTGCATTTTCATAATCCTTGTCAATTGCAATGGAAGAACTAATATAAATGTACTTCCTACATTCTTTTTTTTCCTTCTTTATCTTAATCGTGCCGCACAAAGCGTCCACCAGCTTTGCAATTGCCATACCAAGACTGGTTCCTCGATAAACCGTAATGCGCTCCTGTATCCTCTTGTGTAAATGTTTCAAAATATGTTTCTGAAATTTTTCACTCATTCCAATTCCAGTATCCGAGACAGAGAATCGATACACTACATCATCTTCTGTCCGTGATACCATATCTACGCGAAGTGTGATCTTACCATGGATTTTATTATATTTTACTGCATTACTAAGGATATTTGCAAAATATCTGCTTGAAATACATCGGACTTCCCACTACATGTGGACATTCAATTTCTGACACTCCACTCTTTTTCCAGCTCCAGTCCCATTTTTCTGCCTGGGATTCCAGATCTGTCCAACAGCCTCTAAGTACTTCCTGGATATCAAATGGCTTATGTTCTACTTCCAGCCTGCTTGTCTCCAATTTGTTCATATCCAGCACATCATTTACAAGATGCAGAAGATTATTTGCTGTCACTTTCATTTTTTTCATGGCATTCTTTTAATCTTTCTGATCATCCCAGTTTTTCTCTTCAATATCCAGCATACCCATGATGCCATTGATCGGAGTCCGGATATCATGGGACATTTTCCGAAGAAATTCGGCCTTGGCATCATTAGCAATTCTTGCCTCTTTCAATGCCTTAACCAGCCTCTTTGCTGATAAGCCAGCCTTTTCTGCTTATAATCATCAATAATCTGCGTCACATACAACACTTCTGTTACGGATTCTGTCGGAACTTTCTCCTGCGCGATAAATAATGCACGTCTCCAGATTCCCTGCTTATTCGATATTCCTGGCTGACAAAGTTCTTCTCTTTAACCGTTCCCCAGTGTTGACAAGTCAAAGAACTTTGCATTTCTTCCTGATAATCTTCATGAATCTGAAATGTACAAAATTCCATCAGCTTTTCAGATGCAATTCCTCTGTCATTTGCAATTTTGTACATTTTATTTGGTTCAGAAATCTGCTCCATATAATCTGTGTTCAGATTTTATTATAGATTGCATAATAAATCTCACTTGTTGCAGCTTTTAGACTTCGAAATCGCATTTCCTGCTCGATGTTCTTAGTAATATCCTGATGATAACCACGCATGCAGATTCCGATTCCCTCATAATCTTTCTACCGCACTCCTCCACATCGGATCCAGATTTTTCCACGAGTCGGATGATTCCACGGATAAATGACGTCAGCATATCCTTTTTCCAAAGTTTCTTTCACACAGTTATCCACTTTTTTCCGTATATTCCGATGGAATATTGTCCCTCCATATACGGTAACATTCTTCACTTGTGGTACCTTTCGTCAGCCCCAGAAGCTCACGCATATTTTTGCATCGGCCTCCATCACCGGTTCTTTTCCCTCTTGCTTGATAATCGACCAGATACCAATCTGTGCTCCGCAAAAAGATTTCTTCTATATTCCTGCGGTATTTCTGTCTGACTTGATAGATGCCATCTCAAGCTTTGTACATTCTTTTCTTGTAAGCATCAACTGCCACCCGATATAATAGCCCAACAGAGAAAGCAGCCTTCGAATCAGTCTGGATTTCTTCATATCCGATTATCTACGCCCACAAAACCCATTAATTTTTTTCATGGACAGAAATTGAAATGCAATCAGTGTCTGAACATTCTGGAACTTTAAAAGTCCGTATTCCTGGGGCATCTCTGCCTTAATATCTTCCAGTTCCTCAATCAGAATATTTTCCCTTTGCAGGAACAGATGTATCCAGTTCGGCATACTCGAATGGAATTCCTTTTAGATTATCAATTTGTGGTGTCACCCTTCTTTACACCATTCATATGTATTGGTTGTTGTATAATCTTCATTAATTTCAAATACATAGGCACGGTCTGCGCATGTATACTCACCGACTTTGCATAATACGTTATTGATTCCATCGTCGATCAGTTCTTGTACTTGTTGAGACTTTGTAATCAGCTCAAGCATAAATCGTTCCGCTTCCAGTTCTGCGCTTAACTTTCCATTTTCATACAATAATTCCGCTATTGTATGGTTCTCTGTCAGACTCATAAGTGCCACCTCTTTTCATATCTGGTTATCTGTTTTTGTCTGCACGTGGTCTTTCTTTTTTCTCATGTACCGTATTCTCTTACTTTTATGAATCGGTAAGCTCTTCCAGCATCTGTCGTACTGTCTTTCCATTTCCCGGGTGCCGTTTGTATGGTGCGATTTCCTCCAAAGGCTCCAGTATAAAAGAACGTTTATGCATTTCAACATGGGGAATGCATAAGTCATCCTCCTGACTGATCAGATCATCATAGAAAATGATATCCAAATCCAGCGTTCTTGGTCCCCAGTGAATGATTCGCTCTTCCGGCTTCCTTTTCAATCCGGTTCAGTTCTCTAAGGAGTTCCCCTCGGATAATAAAGAGTTTTCATTCTCAGACAGCCATTCAGAAAATCCGGCTGGTCTGTCACACCGTACGGTGGGGTTGTAATAAATCCGGAGACTTTTTCCACTTTGCTTGCAGGAAGCGCGTCAATTGCTGACACTGCGTCGTCCAGGATTTGTCTGTTGTCTCCCATATTAGATCCGAGGGCAATGTAAGCCGTGTGCCAGCTTCTTGTGATTCTGACGCTGACAGTTTTAAGCGGAAGTCCTACCGGTGCCCATGGTTTCTGGATCTCCAGTGTTACTTTTTTTCAAGCCCGTCAAACTTTTGAAGCATATCTTCTACCAGTTCTTCTTACCACGCGCTCCAGTAATTTGTATGTATGTGATTTTACAAATTCTGTAATAAATGCACTGATTCTCCGTAATGGATCGATGCCGTCAGCTCATCGGTCTTTCCGGCTTTTCTTGTGTCTGTATAAAAAGTGTTGCGGACACGATGAACTTCTGTCCCAGTACATTTCTTCTGAAATACGCCGTGATTTGCGAATATTTCCAGACCTTCAATTTTAATCTGATCTAATTCCATCCTCTATACCTCATGGTCACGCATAAGCGCTTTTGTCATCTGAATGGCTCTCTTATTCTTCTTTACATCATGGACACGCACAAATGCACTGCCTTTTTGAACACCGTATACCGTCGTCACGAGTGTTCCTTTCTTCCCGCTGATCGACTGGCAGATCCAGTGTCAGACCAATGACGGATTTTCTGGAAGTTCCAAGAAGGATTGTAATTGAGCTTCTGCATGATTTCTAATTTGTCAATAATTCCAGATTCATCTCGTAAGTCTTTCCGAATCCAACCCCTGATCCAGAATAATCTTATCATCTGCAATCCCTGCCGCCTTTGCCAGACGTATACACTCCCGCATATCCTCCATAAAAATCATCCAGGAAATTGCATATTCTTGTATTGTCACGGTTGTGCATCAGGCAGCAGGCAACGTTATATTTTGCAATGACACCTGCAATCTTCTTTTGTCGTATTTCAATCCCCCAGATGTCATTCACAAGATCTGCTCCTGCCTGAACTAAGGTTGCTTCTGCCACCTTACTTTTATAAGTATCAATGGAAATTGGCACATCAAACTCTTTTTTTCAGTTTCTCAATGATAGGAGTCACTCTTGCAATTTCTTCCTCATCCGTGATCATTATATGTCCCGGTCTTGTAGACTGCCTCCTTACATCAATGATGTCTGCGCTGTCCTCGACCATCTGTCTTGCATGCTCCATTGCCTGATCCATGCCATTATATTTTCCACCATCAGAAAAGGAACCGGTGTTACATTCAAGATTCCCATAACATAAGTTTCATGCTCTACGTCAAATTTCTTTCCGCCAATAATCATATCTTTATTCCATATTATTTCTTCTTCGCTCCAATTACACTGCTTTTTACCGGACACGCAAAACAATTTCTGGAACGCTTGTCACACTCATAAAAAGTCTTGCCACCTCCGACATGCCGTTACATTTTCTGCGATGTCCGCGCACAGCTTCTAATATCCATGCCCGTTCCGTCTCTTGGAAAATGCATCATTTTCCGAAAGTGTATCTAAAATCTCGCCTGCGATCTTCTCACCTGCAATTTCGTGAGGAATCTTGTCCGTGTACTGCAAAGCTTTTCCAATGTCATAAAAATTGCTGTGTAAATCAACTCCTTATCAATGCCAAGACCTGCTTCCAGATTCTTAATATACGCAATCCGCGCTACATCCAAAAGGTGTGTAATCTGGTGACAACAAAATTCACGGTCATGCTCAATTTTTTCATTTTCCGGTAATACTTGATAAAGTGGATGATTCCAGACCGCATTGAGGCGCGGCATTCTATATACTTTTCCATCAGCATCGCTATCTCTCCAACATGCGGAAAAATCGTTCTTCCAGTGCCGGGTCTGTCTCGAAGACTCCACGTCTTGCCAGCGTCACTGTCTGGCTTCCCGGCTTCTTTGATTCCGCGCATAGTCATGCACATATGTCCGCCTGATCATCACGATTGCGCCTTTGCCTGCATATGCTCCATCAGCGCATCGGCAATCTGTCCCGTCAACTGCTCCTGAAGCTGCAGTCTTCTTGCAAATACTTCTACTGTTCTTGCAAGCTTGCTCAGTCCTACGACTTTTCCATCCGGATATATCCGATATGTACTTTTCCGTAAAATGGCAGCAGGTGGTGTTCGCATGTGGAGTAAAATGTAATATCTTTTTTTCCACAACCATCTCATTGCTGTCTACTGTAAATGTCCTGGACAAATGTGTTGCTGCATCTTCTTCCATGCCGCCGTATATCTCTTCATACATTCTGTAATCCGGTCCGAGTGTCAATAAGCCCCTCCCGGATTCACATCTTCACCTATTCCTTCTAATAAAAGCCGAACTGCCTGTTCTACTTTTTCATGATCTATCATTTTTATTCGCTCTTTTCTATTTTTCTATTTTCTTCCACAATCCGCTTCACTTCTCCCAGATAAGAAAGTGAACCACATGCGATGATTACCTGATTATTCATTCCTGCACCACATGCTGCTGTCGCTGATTCCACCGCCGACTGAATACTGTTTTTGCTTCTACTTCTTCGCAATATTTTCTGGCACAGTCCGCAAGTTTCCCGGCACTTAAGCTTCTGGCTTTGTTCGGAAGTTCTTACGGTGTAAACCTTCTTTGCCAGAGGGCACAGGATACTTTGTAATCTTTTTCATACTCCTTATCCTGAAATACTCCCATAATAAGCTGATTTTCCTTTAAAGTACCGCTCAATAGAAGTTCTCAGTTTGATCGCAGCGTCCTCATTATGTGCTCCGTCTATGATAAAAACCGTTCTTTCTAAGGCAGGTAAATCTGCCTTCCCCATTGCAAGCCCGTCCCGCACTGCTTCATCCGGGATCTCATATCCAAGTCGTTCTTAACTGCTTTACAATCTCAAGCGCTGTGGCAAGATTCTCTCTCTGGCATTGCCCCGCAAGATTTGAATGCATCTTTTCAACTCTTTTATAAGAAAATGTGATTCCATCGTAACTGTCCGTCAGAATTTCCATTTTCTTTGGCTCCGCCTCTACATAAGAGCAGTTCTTCTCTTCTGCTTTTTTCTTCAGTACATTTCTCACAACGTCTGTCTGTCTCGCGGATACTACTGCACAACCAGGTTTGATAATGCCCGACTTCGTCCGGGCAATCTCCTCCAGCGTATCTCCAATCACACCAAGATGATCGACGCTGATGGTTGCAAATGCTGCACAGATAGTATTCTTCACAATATTCGTCGCGTCCGTCTCACCGCCAAGTCCGGTCTCAAGTACGACCATGTCGCAATGCATTTTCCGAAAATACAAAAAAGCCATTGCCGTCTCTGCTTTCAAATAACGTCGGGAGAGGTTCTCCTTTGCTTTCAGACTGGCAATCGCTTCCTTTATCTTCTCTACACTCTGTGCAAAATCCGATTCCGAGATCCATGTTCCGTCCACCTGGATTTTCTCCAGATAAGACATAACGGTCGGAGAAACATATCGCCCGGTTCTGTAGCCAGCCTCACTTAATATAGTCGAAGTGTACGCAAGCACAGAGCCCTTTGCCATTCGTTCCTGCAATATGTATGAACTTAAGATCGTCCTGTGGATCACCAAGCTCATGCAACAGACCTCGAATCGTATCTAAGCCAAGTACACTTCCGTATTTCGACATCTC
>VOFH01001450.1_pt1 | contig 28212 bp, 49 predicted proteins | sample 5384091 | NCBI WGS metagenome assembly VOFH01 (sample SAMN12384727, study PRJNA508395) | human gut metagenome | isolation source: healthy gut G | host: Homo sapiens
ATCTATCCTTTTAGCTAATGCCATCTGTGATAAACCTTTTGCTTTCGATATTCTTTAACTCTATTCATGGCAATTCTCCCTATCATTCTTATAAGTCATATATATGTGACTTTTTATACTTTAAGTATAATATTTATTTTCAAATTGTCAATTATATATGACATATTTTGTTAACAAACAGGTAGATCTATAAATACTAAGCTTTATTCTGATACTCCATTAGTTAAATCATTGACCATCCAATTACGTATTGAACCACAGCAATAAAAAACTAAAACAAGGCGTATTACGTAAACTTATTTCAGTTCTCTAGTGTATTAATTAAAATGATGCCAATTATAAACGCTATTGCTATTAAGGAAATTAGTAGTTTTTTCATATTCAGATAATTATGCTTTTGATATAATTGCTGTAACCGCTTTAAAAGTAAGGAGTAAATTATGATTAAGACAATTTTATTCGATGTAGATGGCACTATTGTTGATACACAAAGGTTGTTCTTTCCACATTCAAAGAGGTTATTAAAGAATATTTAAATGCAAATGTTAATATTAACGATTTAGCCTTTGCATTGGGAATTCCTGAAAGATGCCATTAAGCATTTTACTAATAATAAAGTATTGATCAATAAAATGGCTAAAAGTTGGTCTGAAAAAAGCTAGTAACCGAGTTAATGAAGATACATTATTTAATAATATCCCCGAAACTATCAAATCTCTCTATCTCAAGAGGGAATTACTTTAGGAATTGTTACTTCAAAAAACTAAACAAGAGTATATTAATGAAGTCAGTCACTTTGGACTAGATGATTATTTCGATGTAATTGTTACTGCAAGTGATACTAAGAATCATAAACCCTAATCCTGAACCATTAGAATTTCGCAATAAGTAAACTTGGTGTAGATCGTACTGAAACGCTTTATGTAGGTGATACCAAATATGATATGTTAACTGCTAACGCTGCTAAAGTGAAATTTGCTTTTAGCCAATTGGGGAGCACATGAAGAACTTCCTGAAGCAGATTATCAATTAAATAACCCAATTAATTTAGAAGAAATAGTTAAAGGATAATTATTTAGTACTACAATTGGCTAATAAATTAATTACTTTATCTCATCTTGAACGTGTCAAAAAATATAATAGCTCAAACAAAAAGGATTATCTCTAATACTGAAGATAATCCTTTTCAAATACCTAAACACAAAAAACAGGCTTAACGCTTGCTCCCAAACCTTTTATTCTAGTTCAAAGCAAAGAAAAAGCTATCAAATCAGTATTTTAAGAAATGATTTGATAGCTTTTAATTAAATATGAGCATAAAAAATGCTGACTAAAGGATTCGAACCTTCGACCTCATCATTACTAGTGACGTGCTCTGCCAACTGAGCTAAGTCAGCCTGTTTATATGACAATTATGTATTTAACCATATTATCTGTTTCTGTACAAGATATTTTTTACTTTTACTTAAATGATTATCCAACTAAATCTGGGCTACAATAAAGACGTATCTGTTATATAGAAGGGATTAATTATGGTAAATTTAACATCACTTTCAACTGAATTAGATTGGTTACTACAATTTTAGTTGCCGCTCTTTGTGGAACAGCCATCGGCTATGAACGTGCCACTCAAAGAAAAAGTGCAGGTATCAGAACTCATATGGTTGTTGCTGTCGCCTCTGCTCTATTTATGCTGGTTTCTAAATATGGTTTCTTTGACCTATTATCGTTACATGATATTTCGCTTGATCCATCAAGAATTGCGGCTCAAATTGTAACTGGGATTTCCTTTATTGGTGCCGGTACAATCCTAGTTAGACGAGAACAAATTTCTGGTTTAACTACTGCAGCTGGTGTTTGGGCAACTGCTGCAATCGGTATGGCAGTTGGTGCTGGAATGTATGTCATCGGAATTGTCAGCACAGTCTTTTTATTCATTATCCAAATTATTTTTCACGATGATACATTCATTAACTTTATTATTCTTCATGTTCGTTTCAATGTTCAAATTGAAGCTAATAATCATCAGATATTCTTAATGAATTGAAAAAAAGAACTATCCTTAAACGAAGTTGAACAAATTTCTATCAAAATTATTGACGTAACTTCTGAACATATTGTTGTTAATGTCGACGGAGTAATTAGAAATAGAAAAAGACGAAAATGATATTATTCTAGCTCTTGAAAAAGACCAAAATATTCGCCGAATTAATTCTACTCACGGCGCAAAATAAAATTATAGAAACCGTTTTCAAAATATGCTAAGATATGTGTGACTTAATATACTAAGTTACACTTTTTTGAATATTAATTGTATAGAATATTGAGGATTTATTATGAGCTACATTTATACTTTACGTTATGTTTTCGATCCACGTACTAATACGCCTGAAAAAGATAGAAAACTTTTAGATTTTGTACAAAAAGCCAAAATTGATGACGTGGCTTTTATTATTAATGGCGAAGAATTAAACCACAGTCATCTAACTAAGGAAGAAACACAAGTCTGGCTTGATGCGATTATCCCCCTACAAAAAGCAATTAGCTAAGCTTGATGTTACTACGAGTCTAAATCCATGGACAACTATTATGCACTCCGATCGCGGATTTAGCGTTAATCCTGAGATTGGCTTTAATACTTTTGTCGATATTAATGGCAATCAAGCTAAAGATATGGCTTGTCCCGCAGATCCAACTTGGCGTAAGTATTTAGCTGATAGGTATGCTCAATATGCTTCGATTCATCCACGTCGTTTATGGATGGAAGATGACTTTCGGCACTATAACCATACTCCATTAAAGTTAATGTGTTTTTGTGACTACCATATGAAGCTATATCAAGAAAAATTGGGTAAAACAGAAAGCCGTGCAGGATTTGTTAAAAATATGCTTAAGCCTGGCGAACCTACTATTGAACGAAAAATTTATCTTGATCAAGCACGTAAGGAAATGATCGAAAACGAACATAATTGAACAAGCAGTTCACAAAGTGAGCCCTAATACTGATTTAGGACAAATGACTTCGTTTCCTGATTGGCATGCTATTGAAGGTAGAGACTGGCCTAGTTTATTTGACGCCCAAGCAGGTCCTGGACATCCTCGCGTAGCACGTCCACACTTACCGTCCTATAACGAAGTTGCTCCTTTAATTTATGGTCGTAAATTTGAAGAATATAGTCGAACTACGGCTGCCTTCTTAGGACCTCGGGCTGAGCTTTACCCAGAATTGGAAAATTCAATGTGGACCCCTGCAAGTAAAATCTAATACCTTTATCGCATTTCAAATTATTACCACAGCACTCCTCGGAGCCAAAGGCATTATGCTTAATATCTTTTGACATGATGGGCAATGGCGTAAATGAAGATTGGGGCTATGACAAAATGTTAGCTGACATTAAGCCTTTTGCCTCTGCCCTAGCTAGCCATCGCCTTAATATGCAAAAATTACGTGGTATTAAAGTTTTAGTAGATCAAGACTCTGCTTATACTGCTCACACAACTTTTGGAAAAGAACCAGAAGAGCTACTTCCACATGAAAAGAATTGGGCTAGCTTATTAGCAAGTTTCGGTTTTGCGACAACTATTCTTCCCGTTCAAAATGACCTTGCAATTGAAAATCAAACTATTGCATTGCTGGTCAATTATTACGCAACCTTTCAAATGAACAAATCACTAATCTAATCACTAAAAATACAGTTCTACTTGACGGTGAAAGTATCCAGGTTTTACTAGACAGAAAGCTAGGTAATCTACTTCATATTCAAAGTGCTAAATGGCATCCATGCAAGAGTGGCTATCAATCATTTGAACAAGCTGATGGCACAACTGTTCAAGGCGTTAAGAACCCCTCGTATTACGATGCTGCAACATACAGGCAACTATCTACAGTTAGACTATCAAACAGATAGCAATGTTAAGATTAGGAGTTCAGCCTATAATTCGATCGACCAAAAGCTCGGAAACTTCATGGCTGTTATTGATGATCACATAATTGTATTACCAATGGATCAAGATCCAAAACACGGTTGGGAATCACAATTTTCATCTTATAAACAAGGATTAATGCAACAAATTATGGCTAGCGTTGAACCAATTGACTATTTAATCAATATGCCTCACGTCAAATTAAACATTCAAGAAAACGGTAAAATTGTCTGGCTAGCCAATTTCAACTTAGATGGTTACCAAGAGATCAACTGGCATTTAAGTAAACCTCTACCTTCTAATACAGCTACTTTAATTCGACGACGCGATAATAGTGTTGAAAAGAAGCAGTAAAAATTGAGGTAACAGATAATGTCGCTTCAATTAAGGCTCCTTTATCTCCTCTTGAAACTATCCAATTAATATTTTAATCACTAAGAAGAGCAACTTAGCTCTTCTTTTTTGTTGCTTCTAATTAGCACTAAGCGTCCTCTTTTGTCTTTAATCAAAAAAGCATTAAAATGAAAGTACTATATCCGTTAACGAAAGGACTTTTATCTTGGGTAAAATACTTGATTATGTTCGCTGGCAGGGGTGATCTAACATTAGATCGGGAACCATTTAATAGTTTAGATGCAGGTCTTTTTGCTGCTTTTGCTTATCTTCCTTTTGATTCCAGTGTTAAAGGTCATACGCTTGAGGCAGCTACAAAACGCTTAATACAAAAAGAAAACCTTAATTCACTCAGATAAATTAGAGGCAGAACTAGTAAACTTAAGTGACCGCTATAAAAATATGCGTTTTCTCGATTGGTCACACCTTTCTCAGAAAAAAGCCACCCGTCCAGTTCACTGCAATGACAATTGAGCTAGATTCAGAAACTATTCTAGTGGCTTACCGCGGAACTGATGGTTCGATGGTAGGTCTAAATGAAGACGTCGATATGAGTTATCAACCAGAAATCTTTGGTCAAAGCGTAGCAGCAGATTATCTAGATAAAATGGCCCAAGCCTATCCTGATAAGAAAATCTACACAGTAGGCCATTCAAAAGGTGGAAATTTTGCCGCTTATGCACTTTATGCAGCTTCTCCTAGCCTTCAAGACAGAGTAATTAAGGCTTATAGCTTCGATGGTCCTGGTTTCATGAAAGAAATGTATAACCAGATTGAATTTCAACGTAATTCCAAAAATGATGACTTATGTTCCTGAAGGATCAATTTTTGGAATGATGCTTGACCATCCAGAACGCGTTATCGTAGTTAAAAGTAGAATGAAACATTTAATGAAGCAACATAATCCTTTTACATTGGGAAGTAGCACGAAATAGTTTTGTAATGGCGCCAGGTTTAAGCAATGCAAGCAGAATTATTAGAAGTACTTTTATCTCTTGGAATACCAAGATTCCACGTGAAAAACGTGAAGCTTTCTGGTTAGCCTTCTTTACTGCTTTAGAGTCACAAAAAATTACTGAAGCTAGTCAACTAACAACTAATAAAATTCGTGGTGCAATTCAATTTAGCCATGCCTATCTTGCTCTTGATCCTGACGCACGTTTAATTGCTAATGAGATTATCTCTGACATTACGGCAACCGCTCGTCAGTACATCAATCTTCCTTTTCTTAGCCATAATGAACACTTAGAACCACTAGGCAATGACTCAAGCAAAGGTCCAATTGTTGATGACTCTTACGATGGTAGTTAATCATATGTTTCATGTGAACAAAAAGCAACTTCAAAACTGAAGTTGCTTTTTAGTATAAACATTAATATAAATTACTTATTTATTCTTTAAAGCTTCTTTAGCTAATTCAAAATCACCTAAAGTTGCAGAACCATTATCTGCAACAGCTGGACGAACAATTAATTCATCCACGTCTGGAGTTGCAACATAGTTATTGTTGAATTCTTTAAAGAAACCACGCACTTGTACCAAATCTTGATCATTTAAAACTGATCCACCAACAACCATTACATCAGGACGCATAGTCATATAAGCATTAAACAATAATTGTGCTACATAGTAAGACACGTAAGTAAATACTTTATGGTCTCGAGGTAATTTTTCACCAGGAATACCGGTTCTGCCTTCTAGTGAAGGTCCAGCTGCCATTCCTTCAACACACTTATTACCGTGGAATGGACATTTTCCGGTGTAATTATCACCTGGATAAGGAGTTACTAACATATGTCCCATTTCTGGGTGATTATTTAGGCCAATAAACTTCCCAGCTTGAACTGCACCAGCACCAATTCCCGTTCCAATTGTTACATAAAAGTAAGTCTTAGAATTATCTCGACCACGCGCAATATATTCACCGTAACAAGATGCATTAACATCAGTAGTCATTACAACTGGAATGTCCAATTCTTTTTCAAAAGTACCTTTAACATTTGTTCCAGACCAGCCACGCTTAGGCGTATCTAAGATGTAACCAAATGTTCTTGAATTTGGATTGATATCAATTGGGCCAAAAGTTCCGATTCCCAAAGCAGATACTGGATGTTCTTTTAAAGAACTCAATGCTCTTTGCTAAAGTTTCTTTTGCATCAGTTGTCGGAATTCTCTTCTTTGCTACCACTTCGCCGCTTTCTGTATCTTGAACTGCCAAGATAAACTTAGTACCACCAGCTTCGATACTACCTACATATTTATTTTCTACCATTCAACTTACACCTTCTCATTCAATTATTTAAAAAAATAGACTTTTAACTCTTCAAGTATAGCTAATTAATGAAACGCTTACAAATTATTTTCTTAAGCCTCATTATGAGTATAGTCAAGGTTTGAAAAACGGTTATATGGCTTGGAGAACATCAATTTAACTGTTCCCGCGTACCAGAACGGTTCTTTTCAATAATTACTTCTACTTCACCATTATCTTCTTCCGCCTCAACTTCACCTTCATCATCTTCATCCCGTTCATCGCGATAATAATCATCACGATAAAGAAAGGCAACAATATCAGCATCCTGTTCAATCGAACCAGATTCACGAATATCAGATAAGACTGGTCGCTTATCTTGACGTTGTTCAACCGAACGAGAGAGCTGCGATAGAGCGATAACTGGAATATGTAGCTCTTTGGCTAATTTCTTTAATTGCCGTGAAATTGCAGAAACTTCTTGCTGACGTGATTCACTACGTGGTCCTTCAATTAACTGCAAGTAGTCGATTACAATTAATCCTAAGTTTCCCTTTTCTTTAGCTAACCTACGTGCTTTAGCGCGAATCTCGCCTCATTTTAATTCCAGGCGTGTCATCTATATAGATACTCGTATTGTCTAAAGAGCCTGCCGCAACAACTAATTTACGCCATTCTTCATCAGTTAATTGACCAGTTCTAAGGTGCTGTGAATCAATCAATCCTTCTGAAGCCAGCATTCTTTGAACTAGTTGCTCAGCTCCCATTTCTAGTGAAAACATAGCAACAGTTTTATCAGTTTTTAAACCAACAAATTGCGCTACATTCAAAGCAAAGGCAGTCTTACCAACACCAGGACGAGCAGCCAATATAATCAACTCATCATCGTGAAAACCAGTCGTCATCTTATCTAATTCAGAAAATCCTGATGGCAAACCCGTAACTGTATTTCCATCATCAGGAATAGAGTTAATTTCCTCCATGGTTGTGTTTAAGACATCATGGATAGACTTAAACCCGCCACTAGCATTATCCTGTGAGACACCCATTATTTGGCTTTCAGCGTCATCTAAGATATCAGTTACATCATCTGAACCCTCAATGGCATTTTGAATAATTCTTTGACTAGTAGAAATTAAATTTCTGAGAATTGCCTTACGTTTTACAATCTTAGCGTAATAAGTAACATGGGCTGCCGTTGGCGTTGCCATTGACAACTCCGTTACATATGCAATCCCACCAATATCATCTACCTGATTATTTTTCTTTAACTCATCTTGCAGAGTTACTGGGTCAATTACTTCCTCACGATCAGAAATATTAAGCATTGCCTGAAAGACAATTCTATTTGCATGCTCATAGAAATCATCAGGTTGCAATATATCTGAAGCATCAATAATGGCTTCTGGATCTAAAAAGACGGCCCCTAGGACCGCCTTTTCTGCTTCACTATCATGGGGAATTTGTTGAGAAACAACATTATCCATTATTAGTCTTGCTCCATAATGTGAACGCGAATTACAGCTTCTACGCCTTTAAATAGTTTAACAGGTACGTTTGTGTATCCTAAAGATTTAATTGGCTCTGGGAGCTCTAATTTACGCTTATCAACCTTAATACCGTATTGCTTTTCAAGACCTTCAACGATCTTTTTTACCTGAAATAGAACCAAATAAACGAGAATCAGTACCGGCCTTTGACTTGAAGTTCACAATTGTCTTGTCATCTTCAAGCTTCTGCTTAATGTCTTCAGCTGCTGCTTTTTCTGCTTCATAAGCATCTTTTTCCGCTTTTTGAACCCGCTTTAAGGTATTTAAGTTGGAGCTAGTAGCTTCTTTTGCATAACCATTCTTAATCAAGAAGTTTTGAGCATAACCATCTGGTACGTTCTTAACTTCTCTCCGCGCTTACCTTTACCCTTCATGTCTTTAATAAAAATAACCTTCATGAATTTCACTCCTATTCATTTTCCTTAAGATATTCATTGATTGCAGCGAGCAACTTATCTTTAGCTTCTTCAACTGTTACGCCCTTAATTTGAGTTGCTGCATTAGATAAGTGACCACCGCCACCTAATTTCTCCATAATTACTTGAACGTTAACATTTCCCATTGAGCGAGCCGAAATTCCAATTACATCTTTACTACGTCTAGTTAATGCAAAACTAGCATCTACATGCTCAAGAGATAAAGCCGTATCTGCAGCTTGGGCAGTAATAATTGGATCATAGATCTTATTATCTTCTCCCATTAAGAGAGCCATATTTGGTTCAATCATGTCAATAGTAGAAACTAAATGACTTCTTTGCAAGTAATTATCAATATTTTCCTTCAAAAGCTCAGATACGACTTGAGTATCTGCTCCAATTGATCGCAAGTAGCTTGCAGCATCAAAAGTTCTAGTCCCAGTTCTCAAGGAGAATTCTTTAGAGTCAACTGTAATACCAGCTAGCATTGCTGAAGCTTCTAAATCAGTTAAGACTCCTCGCCGCCTTGCGGTTGATATTCAATCATTTCTGTTACTAATTCACACGTCGAAGATGCATATGGTTCAATATATACGAGCATTGGGTTTTCTGGGAATTCTTCCCTCGACGGTGATGGTCAATAATGATTAAACGATTCTTCAAGCGCTTATAAAGTTCTGGATCATAAGTAATACTATACTTAGAGTGATCTGTTAAAACTAAAAGCGACTCATCCGTTGCTGCTTCAAGAGCATCTTTTAGGTGAAATAAATACATCCTTATCAATTCCAGCAGCTTGCATTTTAGCAATTAACCGTCCTACATCATAATTAACGTGGTCAACATCTAGTACGACGCTAGCTTTCACGCCATGAATTCTAGCAATCTTAACAATTCCAATCGCTGAACCGATAGCATCTAAGTCTGGATTTCGATGTCCTTGAACAAAGACGTGATCAACGCCTTTAAATAATTCTACCAAAGCTTGAGAAACCATTCGAGCTCTCACTCGCGTACGTTTTTCCATTGGATTAGATTTTCCACCGTAAAAAGCGGGCTTCATGGCCTGATTGTTTTACAACAACTTGGTCGCCTCCACGTCCTAAGGCTAGATCTAGATTAGATTGTGCTTGGTCGGCAATCTCATTTAAACTTTCAGATCCAAACGCAATCCCAATCGATAGGGTCAGCGGCATATTCTTTCTACTTGATTCAGTTCTAACCTTGTCCAAAATAGAAAACTTATTATCTTCCATTTTGGCTAAATCGTGCATATGCGTTAACAAAATAAAGTGATCTTCATCTATACGCTTAAGATATGAGTTAAATTGACCAGCATACTTGCTCAGAGTAGTTTGAACATATGAACTCATATTTGTTAAGTTTTGATCGCCCATTGCTTGGCTTAATTCGTCATAGTTATCAATAAATATTAAGCCAATTGCCAATCTTTCTTGTTTATACTTCTCTTCAATATTTGCGTAACGCGTAATATCAAGTAAGTAAACCACACCCAGATCATCCTGGACCACCATCTCAAACTTGCGATCGCCCCATTTAATAATTTTATTTTGCTTACTATTAGACTTAATAGCATCATCAATATATTTAGCTAACTCTTTATCAACTGAAGAGATCGAAGAGCCAATAATATCTTTATCATGCAGATACATCTGTAGATATGGATTAATCCATTGAATCTGTCGGTCCTTATCATAAAGCATAATTCCAAGTGGCATTTTGATCATTGCCTCTTGTTCACCACGCTTGATGCGATATGAAAGATTAGCAGCATAGTTGTTTGTATTACCAGCTAGAACATAAATGCCATAGACTGCAAAAATAACCGTCAAGATAAACAGTAGCACCATTGCTAATCCAAACAACGGACTAATTAACATCCCAATAATAGCTCCCAATAAGGATAAAACTAGGACAATAACCAATGATGCTGTTAAACGCGTATCTTTAACAAATTCAGGCAATTCTAATTTGCGTAAAAAGCCTTTCATTGAAATTCCTTCCTGTTATAGCATTAATATCATAAAAAAATATATACTACATCATTTTATATTATACATCAAAAAATGCTTGCTCATCATCTAAGCTAAGCAAGCATTATAGCATGTTGTGTCGACGCAAATACCAAAGTAAAATTGCCATTACGATAACTGAACCAACAGTAATTAGTACCCAATCAAATGGATTATGAAAAAGAGGTAAGTCCACATTCATCCCAAAAAATCCTGTGACGATCGTTGGAATTGGTAAAAGAAGTGACCAGACAGTCAAAAAATGCATCGTGTTGTTCAAGTTATTATTCAAAATGTTATTAGACGTTTTAGATATTTCTTCAGTAACTTCGCTATAAATCTTGATCATTTGCAAGGACTGCTGAACTTCAATGATAATGTCATCACACATTTCTTCTTCAGATGCATTCATATGAAGACCTGATTTTTTATTTTTTAAGCTTTCAAGCATCATTAGATTAGTCCTAATTGAGCTAGACAAATAAACCAAACTTTTTCAACTTGTGATAGCTCTTGCAGGTCTTTATTATGAATTCTTTCACTCAAGTGATTATCTAACACTAGTCTTTGACTGTTCAGCTGACTCAAGGCTCTTTGAAAATACTTAGTAACTGCGAATAAAATTGCAAAAATCAGTTCTTTTTCACTATGAATATGTTCATCTGGCTTCTGCCTAAATTCTTCAATCATATAAGTTGTCTCAGGAGAGTGAACTGTAAAAAGAGTATGCCCAACCATCAAAAATTTAATTGGTAAAAGTAGTGAAATGGTCTGCATCTGCTGTTGGCCAAACTGGCACATCATAAACTAACAAATCACTATTAGTAATGTAGTCATGATCAAAGTGGGGACGTTCGTGAAGGTCGGTGATATAAGAAATAATTTCTGAAGTTAAATCAAAGTCATCCTTTAATAATCTTATATCATGATCATCACAGTTATAGATATCGTACCATTTATAGTCAAAATCAATATTTCCGGCTAGTTTTTGCTTAATAATCATGACAATCCCTCCATTTACTTCTTTTATGATACCGCAAAAAATAAAATAAAAAGAGTAGCATATGCTACTCTTTTTATTATTTTTGATCTGTTTTATTAGTCTTCTGCGACAAATGGCAATAAGCCCATAACACGAGCTCTCTTAATAGCAACAGTCAACTTACGTTGATTCTTTTGCGCTAGTGCCAGTGACACGACGTGGTAAGATCTTACCTCTTTCAGAGATAAAACGTTTCAACAAATCAACATCCTTGTAGTCGATGAATTCGATGTGGTTAGCTGCAATGTAGTCAACCTTACGACGACGACGGCCACCTCTTCTTTGTTGAGCCATATCAAAGATCCTTTCTAATTAAATTTAAAATGGGAGATCATCATCCGAAATATCAATAGTGCTACCTGAATCTGCAAATGGATCCTGCGGTTTATTGCTTTCTCCACCAGCAGGAGCATTATTAGTGCTTGGTGCAACTTGATCCACCAAAGTTATTGGTACTTTGGAGCATTTCCTCCTTGCGGAGCAAAATTACCACCATTAGTCTGACGATTCTCACGGTCACGACGTGATTCTAATAAAGAGAAACTATCAACGATGACTTCAGTCACGTAGACTCTCTTACCATCTTTATCATCATACGTTCTAGTTTGAATCCGACCTTGAATACCAACTAGTGAACCCTTTGAAGTAAAGTTAGCAAAATTCTCTGCGGCTTTACGCCAAATTACACAACTGACGAAATCAGCACCACGTTCACCTTTGACTATTGGTGTATTGACGGTCAACAGCTAGAGTAAACGTAGCAACTGAGATTCCACTCCCGGTTGTACGTAACTCAGGATCACGTGTTAAACGGCCAACAAGTACAACATTATTAATCATACTTTTGTCCCCTTCCTAATTCACGAAAACAAATTATTTATCTAATTTTACAGTCATTGAACGTAAAACTTGGTTATCAATACGAGAAAGACGACCAAATTCATCAACTGGTTCAGAGTTTTCTGCAACGAAAGTCATAATGTGATAAGTACCTTCACGGTATTTTTTCAATTTCGTATGCGAAACGTCTCTTACCCCAATCTTTAGATTCAAGTTCTTCAGCACCGTTGTCAGTAACAACTTTATCGAAGCGATCGATCAATGCTTTCTTTGAATCTTCGTCAATATCAGGCTTGATGATGTAAGTAACTTCGTACTTAGTTTTTGCCATAATAATTGCACCTCCTCTTGGACTAAATGGTTCTTGTTAAAATCAAGAACAAGGAGTAATGAATAATATTACTCACAATGTTTGATTTTATCACAGAAAGACAAAAAAATTACCAAATATTTTTCACGCGATCCTGAGTTACATTACTCAATTATTATTACGCAAAAATTTGGTAATTTTTTTATTTATTAATTTTCTTCTACTGGCTCTTCTTCATCAGTTGATTTTTCGTCTTCATCATTAGCCTTTGGTACTGCAGTAATACTTGCAACTTGAGCACCATCATCAACCTTGATTAAACGTACACCTAAAGTAGCTCGACCAGTTTGAGAAACATCATCAACGTCGAAACGAATCATAACGCCAGCACTAGTAATTAACATGATATCTTCATCACCATTAACTACTGTTACACCTGCTAAAGGACCATTCTTTTTCAGTAATGTTAGCAGTCTTAATTCCTTTACCACCACGTCCTTTAACTGGATATTCAGAAGCTGCAGTCCGTTTTCCGTAACCTTTTTTCAGAAATTACTAACACTTCTGAATTAGGTTCTAAAATATCAGATCCAACTACATAATCGTTGTCTCTTAGATTAATTCCGCGTACACCTGCTGCGGTTCTTCCCATTGAACGAACATCATTTTCATTAAAGGTAACTGCATAGCCTAAATGGGTTCCAATAAGGATATTTTGTTTACCGTCAGTAGTTAAAACATTATTCAGTTCATCCCCCATCGCGAAGGGTTAAGGCAATCAAGCCACTACGACGGATATTTTGAAATTCACTAACTTTTGTTCTCTTGACTGTTCCCATCTTAGTAACAAAGAAGAGGTAGTTATCATCTGCACCTTCAGGAACGTTAATAACCGCTTGAATCTTTTCACCCTTATCAAGTTCTAGCAAGTTAACAATTGGCAGTCCTTTGGCGTTCCTACCAAATTCTGGAATTTCATAAGCTTTCTTTGAGTAAACCTTACCTAAGTTAGTAAAGAATAGCAAAAAGTCATGGGTACTTGAGAAAATCAAGTGATTGATAAAGTCATCATCTTGAACTCCCATTCCCTTTATTCCGCGTCCACCACGGTTTTGTACCTTGAATTCATCAGCTGGCATCCGCTTAATGTAGCCATTATGGGTAAGGGTTAAAAGTACATCTTTTGTTCAATTAAATCTTCATCTTCAATTGAAACTGCTTCGCCTTCTGCAATCTTAGTCCGTCTATCATCACCAAAACGCTTTTGAATATCAAGCAACTCATTGTAGATAATTTCATCGATTCGTTCTGGCTTAGCAAGAATATCTTTGTAATCTGCAATTTTTGCTTGTAAATCTTGATATTCAGCTTCAATCTTGTCTCGCTCTAAACCTGTTAAACGAACCAGACGCATATCTAAAATAGCTTGAGATTGACGATCATCTAATCCAAAGTTTTGAATCAACTGTGCCTTAGCAATATCGCTGTTTTGGGAGCCACGAATAATCCTAATGATTTCATCAATGTGATCTAGTGCAATTCTCAATCCAGCTAAAAATATGTGCTCTAGCTTCAGCCTTCTTTAATTCAAACTTAGTTCTGCGAGTAATAACATCTTCTTGATGGTGAAGATAGTATTCAAGCATTTGCTTCAAAGTTAAGAAGTGTGGAGCGCCGTTTACAATTGCAACCATATTCATTCCGAAGTTTGCCTGCAATTGGGTTTCTTTAAATAAGTTATTCAAAACCACACTCGCACTTGCATCTCGGCGAATATCAATCGTAATTCTCATACCAGTCTGGTCTGATTCATCACGAACTCCGGTAATACCATCAATTGTTTTTCACGAGCTAAATCTGCAATTTTCTTAACTAGTTCAGCCTTATTTACTAAGTATGGTAATTCACTAACTACGATTCGTTCACGGCCACTCTTCTCTGTTTCAATATTGGTCTTAGCACGAACGACGATATTACCCTTACCTGTTTCATAAGCGCGGTAGATACCGCCACGGCCCATTACAATACCACCAGTTGGAAAATCAGGACCAGGAATAACCTTCATCAAGTCTTTGGTAGTAACATCAGGATTATCCATCAACATATGAATCCACTAATTACTTCCGCCAAATTATGTGGCGGAATATTAGTTGTCATACCAACTGCAATACCACTAGCACCGTTTACAAGTAAATTAGGAATTCTGGCAGGTAAAACTACCGGTTCATTTTCCGTATCATCATAGTTACGTTGCCAGTCAATCGTTTCTTTATTGATATCACGAAGCATTTCAACCGCAATTTTACTCATTTTTGCCTCGGTATAACGCATTGCGGCTGGTTCATCCCCATCGACAGAACCGAAGTTTCCGTGTCCATCAACTAGCATATAACGATATGAAAAGTCTTGAGCCATGTGAGCCATAGCTAAATAAATTGAGGAGTCACCATGTGGGTGAAACTTACCCATAACTTCTCCAACAATTCTGGCACTCTTTTTGTACTGTTTGTCTGGTGTAACCCTAATTCATGCATTCCGTAAAGAATACGACGTTGTACAGGCTTTAGACCATCCTGAACGTCAGGTAAGGCACGTGCCACAATAACTGACATAGCATAATCTAAGAAAGAGCTACGCATCGTATGGGTCAAATCAACATTACGTATTCTGTGATCTTGAGGTTGATTTTCGTTAGCCATCTAAAGCCTCCTAAGCATCTAAATTCTCAACGTATTTTGCGTTCTTTTCAATAAATTCTCGTCTTGGACCTACTTCATTCCCCATCAAAAGATCAAAGATCTTATCAGCGTCTTCAGCGTATTCTGGACTTACTCTGTCTAAACGACGATTTTCTGGGTTCATAGTCGTTTCCCATAACTGTTCTGGATCCATTTCTCCCAATCCCTTATAACGTTGAACAACAGGCTTAGGACTTGGCTGAAGCGTACCTAGATAATCATGTAACTCTTCATCTGTATCTAAATACTTCTCTATCTTACCTTGACGAACTTGGTATAGAGGTGGACGAGCAATATAAACATAGCCTTTTTCAATCATTGGACGCATGTAATTGTAGAAGAGAGTCAAAAGAAGAGTTCTAATGTGGGCACCGTCAACATCGGCATCCGTCATAATAATTAACTTGTGATATCTTGCCTTTGACACGTCAAAATCAGCACCAAATCCAGTACCTAAAGCTGTAAAGAGCGATCTAATTTCTTGATTGGCAAGAATTCGATCCATTGAAGCTTTTTCAACGTTCAAAATTTTACCTCTAATTGGCAAAATCGCTTGAGTTAAACGTGAACGTCCCTGTTTTGCTGATCCACCAGCTGAGTTACCCTCGACAATGAATAATTCAGAAATACTTGGATCATTACTAGTATTGTCGGCTAATTTTCCTGGCAAGTTCGCAATTTCAAGACCAGATTTCTTACGTGTAACTTCACGAGCACGTTTGGCAGCAGTTCTTGCTCTTTCAGCAAGTTGACCTTTTCAACAATCTTACGACCGACAGAAGGATTTTCCATTAAGAAGCGACTAAATGTTTCTGAAAATGCTCGATCCACTGCAGTTCTTGCATCTGAATTTCCTAGTTTTGTCTTCGTCTGACCTTCGAATTGAGGGTTAGGGTGCTTAACAGAAACAACAGCTGTGATTCCTTCACGAATATCCTCACCAGATAGGTTATCGTCCTTGTCTTTCAGGATCTTAGCCTTATGAGCATAATCATTAACTACACGAGTTAAAGCTGTCTTAAATCCAGCTTCATGCATTCCGCCTTCATAGGTGTGAATGTTGTTAGCAAAAGTCATTAAAGTTGTCTTATAACCATTGGTATATTGCAAGGCAACTTCAACATCAATTCCTTCGTAATTACCTTCAACGTAAATTGGTTCATCAAATAAGACTTCTTGTCCCTTATTTAAAAAGACAACATATTCCTTGATACCACCCTCAAAGTGGTAAACATCGGTTTCAGCGCTTTCTTTACGCTTATCAGTAAAGGTTAACTTTAAGCCTTTGTTTAAGAAAGCAAGTTCACGAATTCTGTTCTTTAAAATTTTGTCGTCAAAAGTTGTAGTTTCAGTAAAAATATCTGGATCAGGATAAAAATGCACAATTGTTCCATGTTCTTCAAGAGGAACTGTTCCAATCTGCTTCATTTCTCCTACTACACGGCCATGATCAAAGGAAATCGCATATTTCTTACCATCTCTCATAACTGTAACATCAAGCTTAGTTGAAAGAGCATTTACTACAGAAGCACCAACACCGTGAAGACCACCAGATACTTTGTATCCGCCACCGCCGAATTTACCACCAGCATGCAAAACAGTAAATACAGTTTCTAAAGCTGGACGACCGGTTTTAGCTTGAATGTCAACAGGAATACCACGTCCATCGTCTTGAACGGTTACACTACCATCTTCATTGACAGTAATTTCAATTTTAGTAGCAAAACCTGCTAATCGTTCATCAATACTATTATCGATAATTTCCCAAACAAGGTGGTGTAAACCCTGGCTACTAGTTGAGCCAATGTACATACCTGGGCGTTTTCTAACTGCTTCAAGTCCACCTAAAACTTGAATTTGACTTGCATTGTAAGTATCAGCACGTTTTTCAAAGTCTTTAGCTTTATTTAATGCTGCTTTGCTCTTATCTTCTGCCATTTAACTCTCCTTTGCACTGATCGTTCCAGCAGAAATGTGATAAACCTTAGGTTCCTTCACAATTTCCCAAGAAATACCTTCTAAATCTGTCGTTGTTATAAATGTTTGCGTTTTACCATGAATATAGTTCAATAAACGACTCTGTCTTCGATGATCTAACTCACTCATCACATCATCTAACAGCAGAATCGGATATTCTTGCGTCAATTCATGCACTAATTGAATCTCAGCTAACTTAACGCTTAAAGAAATCGTTCGCTGCTGTCCCTGAGATGCAAAATCATGGGCATTTTTATCATTAATTAAAAACTCCAAGTCATCTCGATGAGGGCCACTGAGAGTAGTACCCTTTCGAATTTCATTAGAACGATTTTTTTCTTATAACTAGTAATAACTTTTTGATAAATGGTCTCTACATCATCCTCTGGAATAATTTCCTTAACTGATGGACGGTAAAAATCTGCAATTTTTTCAGCTTGACCACTAATCTCACGATGAGCAGCTTGAGCGTAGGAATTGAGTTTTTTAATGTATTTTATTCTTCGCGATATTATCTCTGCTGCAATTCCTGCCAGCTGATCGGATAAAACATCTAAAAAACTTGATCATTTGCTTTTTTTGATGCTTAATTGCTTTAAATAATTGTTTCTCTGCTGCAGTACCTGACGATACTGACTTGAAAAATATAGATATTCTGAATTAATCTGCCCAAATTCTAAATCCATAAATCTCCGTCTAACAGATGGTGCTCCCTTAACTAGAGCTAAATCTTCTGGAGAAAACAAGATTGCATTCATTTGCCCCACATAGGCAGAAAGTTCTTTTGCTCCAAGCGATTTACCCAGACTTTTTTCCATTAGCCGTTAAACGTAGTTTAAGCTCTACTTGAAGTTGGCTTTTATGAACCCTACCTTGTAAACCGGCAAATTTGCTGCCAAAACGAATTAATTCTTTATCGCTATTAGTGCGATGGGATCGAGTAAGGGCTAAAAATAAATTGCCTCAAGTAAATTAGTTTTTCCTTGGGCATTTGGACCAATGAAAATATTTACATGAGGATCAAAATTTGTTTTTAATTCTTTAAAATTTCTAAAGTCTTTCAATTCAAAGTTTGCAAGATACATTGGCTACTCTGAAACAAATTCATACTCTTCTCCAGCTAAGTTCAATACATCCCCTGCATGTATTTTCTTTCCGCGACGATCTTCAAGCTCGCCATTTAACTTAACAGGATTTTCTTTTTAGATACCATTTAGCTTGACCACCAGAAGATATCACGCTCTCTTCTTTTAAAAATTGAGCAAGCGTAATATATTCTCCCTTAATTGTGAATTTTTGGATAATATCACCCCATTTACCTTGTCATACCATGTTATTATACCGTTTTTTATGTGAAATTCAATTTTATGACGTATTGTAGCCTTTTTTAAGCCATTTTATTCTAATTTAATATGACTATACTTAACTAGAGAAAAATTCGTTTAACCAGGCTAAATTTAGCTTTAAGTATCAACAAGAAAAAAGAGCTACTTCCGTAGCTCTTTTTCAGTAATTTAAAATGTTCTCACTGGTGTAATCAATTGAGTAAAGTTGACATCTTGCTTTGCAGGCACAACTGTAAATGGTCTCAGTGGCTGCGTAAAGTTCATAATAATGGAATCAGTAATTGATGCGCGTAAAGCTTCTCTTAAATAGTCGGGGTTAAATGAAATTGTCAAGCCTTCACCTTCAAGGTTCTTAAATCCAATTTCTTCTTCCACATTACCTATTTCTGGAGAATCACCTTGAAGCTTAACTAATTGATTTTGAACATCAAGAGTCATTTTTACTACATTGTTTCGACTTTCATGAGTAAGAAGACTGGCACGTTCTAAAGATCTAGCTAAAACTGGCAATTCAAATTCAACAGAAGTAGTAGATTCAGTTGGAATTAAGCGATCAGTATCTGGATATTGACCATCAAGTAAGCGGGAATAAAGGCAATATTTCCAACTTCAAATAGAACTTGGTTTTCACCTGGATTTACTTTAATTTCAGGATCGCTTTCACCAATAATTCTCGCTAATTCTACTAAGCTTTTTCCTGGAATGATCAAATCAGTACTAGTTTGTGGCCCATTTTCTAAAGAAATTTGACGTTGAGATAAGCGATGACTGTCAGTAGCAACTGCCTTAATTGAAGAATTATTAAAAATGAAGTTAACACCCGTTAAAGTAGGTCGACTTTCTTGAGTAGCAACAGCAAAAACAGTTTCGTTAATAATTTCTCTAAAGGTTTTACCTGAAATCTTAAATGATGCATCAGTAGAAATTTCAGGTAAATGAGGATAGTTATTGGCATCTAATCCATTGATCATAAATTCGGTATTTTCAGAAACGATTTTTGTTTGGAAGCTTTCCTTTACTTCAAATGAAAAATCTTTACCAGGCAATTTTTTAACGATCTCACTAAAGAAACGTGCAGGTAAAACAATTGAACCTGTAGATTGGACAATTAAGTCATCATTTACAGGAATCTGAATTTCGATTGAAATATCAGTATCGCTACCTGTTAAAGTTAGCATTTCGTCAGTAAGGTTAAGTTTTATACCACTTAAAATGGGAATAGTTGCACGTGAAGAAATTGCACGCATTACATTATTTAAATTTTCGAGGAATAAATTACGATTAATTGTAAACTGCATCGTTTACCTCCTGTGAAGTTATATGTACTTTGTCTTATTTATTTAATTATATATTTAAATACTTAGAAGTAGTAGTAGGGCCAGTGGAATCTGTGGGAAAGTAGGCAAATACCTGAATAAAACGGACTTTTTGTGTGTTCAATAAATGTGGACAAAGTGAAAACTTATCCACATGTTATTAACTTTTAGTGTTCAAGCATTGCTTTTAAATCATATACAGCTGCTTTAATTTCGGCATCGGTTTTTAAGGCACGAGAAATTTTATCGCAGGCATGCATAACTGTGGTATGGTCTTTACCACCAAATTCCTGTCCGATTTAGGCAAGCTAGAATCGGTTAATTCACGCGATAGATACATTGCTATTTGACGTGGAACTACGATTTGTTTTACCCGTTTTTTTCCTTTTAGTTCTGTAGTTGAAGTTTGGAAGTAATTTGCGACGACTTCTTGGATTTTTGAAATTTGAAGTCCTCTATTCTTTTGGACAAGTTTTAGGTCTGCTAAAGCTTCTTTTGCTAAATCAACATTAATATCTTCCCGCTCAATTGTTGCATGTGCTTGAACTTTAACTAAAGCACCTTCGAGTTCTCGAATATTGGTATCAACTTGCGAAGCAATGTAGTCAAGAGTACTGTCATCGATCGCCAAGCCATCTGTTTCAGCTTTTTTTACGTAGGATTGCAATTCTAGTTTCTAAATCAGGAGGCGTAATCTCAACTTGTAAGCCCCAGGCAAATCGAGAAACCAGTCGCTCTGATAATTCAGGAATTTCAGTTGGCAACCGATCACTAGTCATAACAATCTGTTTTTGATCATTATAAAGAGTTTCAAAAGTATGGAAAAATTCCTCTTGAATCCCCTCTTTTTAGAGAAGAATTGAATATCATCTACTAATAGGAGATCACAATTTCGATATTTATTGCGAAATTCAGCTTGAGTTTTGTTTTTATCGAATTAATAAAGTCATTTACAAAAGTTTCACTTTGAATGTAGACCACTTTTGCATGGGGCTTTTCAGCTAGCATCTGATGACCGATAGCTTGCATTAAGTGCGTCTTACCTAAACCGACACCACCAAAGATAAATAAAGGATTATAAAAACTTCCTGGATTATCGGCAACTGCTAAAGCAGCTCCAGCTGCCAGCTTATTTCCTTCACCTTGAACAAAGGTATCAAAAAGTGTACTTACTATTTAATTGAAGATCTTGAGCAAATTCGTCACGGCGATCCTCTAATATTTCTTGATTAGTTTTAATTCTTGGCTTTGGCGTAACTAGACGTTCGGGTCCTTCTTTACCTGCTACTTCAAATTTTGGCTGAATTTCCATGTCTGCATAAGCATACGCCTCTTGAATTAGTTGAGAAGCCAAGTTCTTTTCCCAATACCCTTTTGCAACTGGAGATTCAACAGCAATTATCATTTCTTTTGTCTTTTGTTAAAGGAAATAGGTTTAGTATTTTTAAACCAAGCGTTATAGGCAACAGTGCTGTAGCTTTTTTTCATCTCAGCATTGAAAAATTGCCAAAATTTATCTAAATCAAACAAAAAAATTCCTCCAAATACTGTATTATCCACAGATTAAGTCAAAATAAGTTTAGCATGAATTTTAAAAGTTTTCCACAAGGAACAAAAAATAACTAACAAATTCACAAGTATGTGGAAAAGAGAGAATAAAATCCACTGATCTTTGAAATAAAATTTCACTTTTGCATTATCCACAAATTCATGTGGGTTCAAACTTAGCGATACATCAGTATTTCTGCCGAGGAGTATTCACTTATGCACAGGGTGTTTATTATATTCTGAACAGGGTGTGAATTGTGCATAACTCTGAGAATTATCTTGTTGATAAAAAAAGCACGCAAAAAAAAATATATATCCAAGATATCCACAAAATATAATTTAAAAATAACTTTAAAAAAGCTTTTTTTTTTAGGAAAATTTTGATAAAGACTTGGTTTTTTAGGCGTAAATATGCTATTCTATCTTAGAAATTGTGCTTATTAAGCATTGAAAAACGGAGGTGCAACATTAATGTCAACTAAGAGAACTTACCAACCTAAGAAGCGTCACCGTTCACGCGTTCATGGTTTTATGAAGCGTATGGCTACAGCAAACGGCCGTAAGGTTTTAGCAAGACGCCGTAAAAAAGGGTAGAAAAGTCTTATCTGCTTAAGCCACTGAAGCTCAGTGGTTTTTTAATTTAAGTAAGGATGAACTAGATTGAGAAAAAAGCTACCGTGTAAAAACTGAGAGAGACTTTCAAAAGTTTTTAAAGAAGGACAGTCAATGGCTAATAGAGGCTTTGTTGTCTATACTTTGCCCAAAGAAAAACAAAAGCATTTTCGCGTTGGAATTTCTGTTGGGAAAAAAGTGGGTCATACGGCGGTAGCACGTAATCGCCTCAAACGGTTCATTCGTGCTACACTGACAGAACTTAAGCCAGAGATAAGGTCTGATTTAGACTTTTAGTAATCGCTAGGCCTTATGCAAGAGATTTTGACATGGAACGAACCAAAAAGAATCTTATTCATGTCTTAAGGCTAGCTAAAGTCTTATCAAACGAAGAGACGGAAACTGAGGAAAAGTAGAGTGAGAAATCATTTATCTAAGAAAAATTGGAAACTGATTCTATTAGGTCTAGGAATGCTAACCTTAGCTTTAGTAGTTACAGGTTGTGCATCTACTAATGGATCAAGTGTTGCTCCTATTTCTCATACTAGTGGCAATTGGTGGGATCGGTATATTGTTTACTATATTTCCCAATTTATTCTTTGGATTGCAAGTTTAGTTCGTGATTCCTATGGTTGGGCAATCATTATCTTTACTATTATAGTAAGAATAATCTTATTACCATTGAATGCCATTTCTATTAAGAGCATGGCTAAGCAACAAAAAGTGCAACCACAGATGGATGCATTGCGTAAAAAGTATCCTGGTAAGGATGTTGAGTCACGTCAAAAGCTGCAAGAAGAAACTAGTAAGTTGTATAAAGAAGCCGGTATTAATCCGTATACTGGATGTTTGCCGATGCTAATTCAGTTACCAGTTATGTATGCCTTGTATCAAGCAATTTGGCGGACTCCACAGTTGCAAAATGGTCGGTTTTTGTGGATGGATTTGGGGCGTCCCGATCCATATTACATCATTCCTGTTTTGGCAGCTGCATTTACTTTTTATAAGTACGTATATTAGTCAAATGTCAACGCCTCAATCCTCACAAAATGGAATGACTAAGGGAATGACATACTTAATGCCTCTTATCATTGGGGTTTCAGCAATTGGTATCCAATCTGCGATCTCACTTTACTGGGTGATTTCAAACTTATTCCAAGTAGTTCAAACCTTCATTTTGCAAAATCCATTCAAGTATCAACGTGAATTGGAAGAGCAAAAAGAAGGTAGAACGTGAACGTGAACGTAAAGTTCGTCGTGTATACAAACGTTTAGGACGTAAAAACAAAAATAAATTATCTTTAAATTGTTAAGATAAAGTAGTCAAAGTGCTTTATCCATCATTGTTTTTATAGTGGTGGAGTGGGCACTTTTTTTATTTAATTATTTATGTAGGTGAAAAATGGCACAAGTATTAACGCAATTTGATACAATCGCTGCAATTTCTACTCCTATTGGCGAAGGAGGAATTTCAATTGTTCGTCTATCTGGTGAAGATGCAGTAGCGATTGCGAATAAGCTTTTTTAAGGGAGCAGATTTAACTAAAGTTCCTACGCATACAATTCACTATGGACATATTGTTGATCCAAAAACGCAGGAAGTTGTCGATGAGACGATGGTCAGTGTGTTGCGTGCGCCGAAAACTTTTACTAGAGAAGACATGGTAGAAATAAATTGTCATGGGGGAATGATTGTTACCAACGATATTTTGCAATTGCTTTTGGCCAATGGAGCCAGGATGGCAGACCCAGGTGAATTCACTAAACGTGCGTTTATGAATGGCCGAATTGATTTAACTCAAGCTGAATCAGTAATGGACATTGTTAGAGCTAAAACTGATAAATCTCGCCAAGTTGCGATGACTCAACTAGCTGGTGGCTTGCTAGAAAAATCAAGACGATGCGCCAAGAGCTGCTCGATACAATGGCTCATGAAGAAGTTAATATTGATTACCCAGAATATGATATGGACGATTTAACTTCTCAGGAAATGAAAAGAAAGCACAAGAAGTTTCAAAACAAATTGAGCAGTTACTTCAAACAGCTCAAGAAGGCAAAATTATCCGTAATGGCTTAGCAACTGCAATTGTCGGTAGACCAAACGTTGGAAAATCATCGCTCTTGAACTATTTAACTCAAGATGATAAAGCGATTGTAACCGATATTGCTGGAACTACTAGAGATACGCTTGAAGAGTATGTTTCTGTTAAGGGTGTTCCACTTAAGCTGATTGATACCGCTGGAATTCACCACACAGAAGATAAAGTTGAGAAAATTGGCGTTGAACGTTCTAAGAAGGCTATTAAGGAAGCTGACCTAGTTCTTTTGCTCCTTGACGCAAGTCAAGATTTAACAGCTGAAGATAAGAGATTATTAGATTTGACTGCAAATAAAAAAGCGGATCATTATTTTGAATAAACAGGACTTAGGTACGAAAATTTCCCAGGAAATGATCAAAAACCTTACCGATAATCCTATTATTGTAACGTCGATCTTAAAACAAAAAGAATATGGATGCACTTGAGAATGCTATTGAGAAATTATTCTTTAGCGGAATAGAAAATTCTCAAAATCAAATTTTGGTAACGAATCAACGACAAGCTGGATTATTAGCTAAGGCAAAACAGTCTTTAGAGGATGTAATTAGCGGAATTAATGATGCTATGCCTTTAGATTTGGTTCAAATTGATCTAAAAAATGCTTGGGATACTTTAGGTGAAATTACTGGTGAAAGTGCACCTGACGAATTAATTACACAGTTATTTAGTCAATTCTGTCTTGGAAAGTAGGATGAAAATGAAAACGTACGAATCAAACGAGTATGACGTTATTGTTGTGGGAGCTGGACATGCTGGGGTTGAAGCGGCTTTAGCGGCAGCTCGTATGGGAGAAAAACCCTTCTTTTAACTATTAATTTAGATATGGTGGCATTTATGCCATGTAATCCATCAGTTGGTGGCCCAGCAAAGGGAACCGTTGTGCGTGAAATTGATGCACTTGGCGGAGAAATGGGTAAGAATATTGATGCGACTTACATTCAGATGAGAATGCTTAATACGGGAAAAGGGCCTGCAGTTAGAGCTTTGCGTGCACAGGCAGATAAGTGGCAATATCATGAACATATGAAAGATACCATTGAAAATGAACCTAATTTAACTTTGCGGCAAGCTGTTGCAGATGAATTAATCGTTGAGGACGGAGTATGCAAAGGGTTAATAACTAATACTGGTGCAAAATATCATGCTAAAAGCGTAGTTTTAACCACTGGAACAGCTGCAAGAGGGAAAATTATTATTGGAGAATTAACTTATTCTTCAGGACCTAACAACTCTTTGCCATCAATTAAATTGCCTGAAAATCTTGAAAAATTAGGCTTTAAATTACGTCGTTTTAAGACTGGTACTCCTCCACGTGTTGATGGTAATACAGTTGATTATTCAAAGACTCAGGAAGAGCCTGGCGATAAGGAACCGAGACATTTTTCTTACACAAGTAAAGATAGTGACTACTTAAAAGGTCAAATGTCTTGCTATATGACATATACCAATACTGTCACTCACGATATTATTAGAGCTAACCTTGACCGAGCACCAATGTTTTCTGGAGTTATTAAAGGCGTAGGCCCACGTTACTGTCCTTCAATTGAAGACAAAGTAGTCCGCTTTGCAGATAAAGATCGTCACCAAATTTTCTTAGAACCAGAGGGACGCAATACTAAAAGAAATCTACGTAGGAGACTTTTCTACATCAATGCCTGAAGAAGTACAATTACAGATGCTTCATAGTGTTGCTGGGTTAGAAAAAGCAGAATTAATGCGTCAGGATATGCTATTGAATATGATGTCATTGAGCCTTGGCAATTAAAGCACACGTTAGAAACTAAGAATATTGAGCATCTCTTTACTGCTGGCCAAATGAATGGAACTTCAGGCTATGAAGAAGCTGCTGGACAAAGGTTTAATTGCTGGAATCAATGCTGCTTTGAGTGCTCAAAATAAGCCTGGCTTTACTTTACAAAGAGACGAAGCTTATATTGGTGTCTTGATCGATGATTTAGTAACTAGGGAACTAATGAGCCATATCGTCTACTTACAAGTAGGGCAGAGTATCGTCTTCTTCTTCGTCATGATAATGCCGACTTACGTTTGACTGAAAAGGGGCATAAGTTGAGGCTTGATTTCAGAAGAGCGCTATGCAAAATTTGAAGCAAAAAAGCAGGCTATTTCCCGGGCAATGGCAGCTATTAAAAAGTTACAATTCATCCAACTGATGAAGTACAAGAATATTTGGCTAGCGTCAAGCAGGACCGTTTGAATGCAGGAGTTAGCGGAGCAGACTTTTTGAAGCGTCCCGCGTCACTTTTGATGCCGTTGAAAAATTAAGTGGTCAAACTTTAGCTACTGATCGTTATGTCAAAGAACAAGTGGAAATAGCATTGAAATATGAAGGCTATATTAAAAAAGAAAAGACTTTGGTTGATCGGTTACATCGATTAGAGTCAAAGAAAATACCAGTAGATATTGACTATAATGCAATTCCAAGTTTGGCTACTGAAGCACGTCAGAAATTCGAAAAAATTCGTCCTGAATCTATTGCTCAAGCTGAAAGAATTTCTGGGGTTAATCCAGCTGATTTAGCAATTTTAACTGCTTATATTCAACAAGGAAGAATTGCTAAAATAAAAGAAATAAATAATAATTGAATCAAAGCAAAAAAATTTTTAAAAGTTTTTTGCTTTTTGTTGAGTATGATCACTTAATCACACTTTAAAATTGTGTTTTACCGATAAGTTAAGCAAAAGGTAAATAGTTTGTGAAATAATTATTTTTGAGTATGCTCTAAATATTGATATATCAGTTATGGCAAACGCTTTCAATTAGTTAATAAATGTGCTTTAATCAAAGGTGTAAGAAAAATCATTAAGGAGATGCTTATAGACTATGACGAAAATTAGTGGTTCAGATGCAATGTTCCAAGTTTTGTATGACTGGGGAATTGACCATATATACGGTTTCCCAGGTGGTTCATTTGACTCAACAATGAACGCAATTCATAACTGGAGAGATAAGATAAAATTTATTGAAGTAAGACATGAAGAAGCTGGTGCTTTAGCAGCTTCTGCTGAATATAAGATTAGTGGCAAAGTTGGAGTTTGCTTTGGTTCTGCTGGTCCTGGTGCAGTTCACCTAATGAATGGACTTTATGATGCAAAATATGATAAGACTCAATGGTTGCTATTGTTGCTAACGTTCCAACAAGCCGTCAAGATATTGACTTCTTCCAAGCTTTTGATGAAAAGCCATGGTTTGATCCTGTTGCTGTTTGGAATCACCAAGCAAAAACAGCTGAATCAATTCAGTTTTGATGGATGAAGCAATTCGTCAAGCTTATCAAAGAAAAGGTCCAGCAGTTTTAATCTTACCTAAGGACTTTGGTTGGGATAAAATCGAGGATAATTTCCGCAACAATGCTGCAGCGCATAAAGTTGTACCTAACTTCCCAGCACCTCGTAAGGAACAGGTTGATAAGGCGCTTGAATTAATTAAAATGCTGAAAATCCAATTGTTTACTTTGGTCATGGTGCTGAAGATGCTAGTGCGGAACTGAAAGAATTTTCTGATAAATTCAAGATGCCACTAGTTTCATCAGTTCTAGGAAAAGGAATTGTTGAAGATGAATTTCCAGCATATATGGGTTCAATTGGTCGTGTTGGTGCTAAGCCAAGTAACGATATTCAAACTCATGCTGATTTAGTTGTTTGGGTTGGTAATAATTCACCATTCTCAGTCTTCTTCTTTAACCCTAATGCAAAAGTAATTCAAATTGATATTAATTCTGAGAGATTAGGTAAACGCCATGCAGTAACTGTTCCAATGTTAGCTGATGCTAAGAAGGCTTTTTACGTGCTTTAATTGA
>VOFH01004129.1_pt1 | contig 28176 bp, 49 predicted proteins | sample 5384091 | NCBI WGS metagenome assembly VOFH01 (sample SAMN12384727, study PRJNA508395) | human gut metagenome | isolation source: healthy gut G | host: Homo sapiens
AGAAAATGAATGTTAATGCTAAACCAGCATTAAACAACCTGACAAGTTGCTAATGAACTTGGTCTTTCAAATTACGACCAGGCTGACAAGGAAACATGACAAGACAGAATGGTTATGTAGGTCGGCTATATGACTAAGAAGCTTGTAGAAATGGCTGAACAGCAGTTAGCTGGAAAATAAGGAATCTAATTCCTTAATTAAGAAGTTGTAATAAACTTTTTTGCTTAAAGGGGCTGTCTCAATTAACTTTGAGACGGTCCTTTTTCGTTTCTTGAACGACAAATTAATAGCATTCTTTTATAATTCATGGTATACTATTGGTTTAGAAGGCGGTGACAAAGGTGAACGATTTACATAGAAAAGAAGTAGTAACTTGTGAGGAAATGAAAGCGCTTGAAACAGCTGCGGACAAAGCCGGTCTTTCCTATTATCAGATGATGGAAATGCTGGATTTGAAGCCTTCTCAACGATCTTAAAGCATCATCCGCAGACTGAAAACGCCTTGGTATTTTGTGGAAAAGGCAATAACGGCGGTGATGGATTTGTTGTAGCCAGGAAATTATATGAAGCGGGTATACAGACGCAGGTCGTGCTCGTAGAAGGAGAACCGCAGGCAGATGACGCAAAAAGCAAACTACCAATTGATACAGGCCAATGTGCAAATTCTAACAGCTGATGTTGCAATTGATATGCAGGAGTCAGATCTTATCGTCGACGCCATCTATGGGACAGGCTTTCACGGACAGCTCCGCAGTCCTGCTGACGAAATGATTACTTCGATCAATCATTCGAAGGCCTATGTAGCTGCACTCGATATTCCCAGCGGATTGTCTGGAGACATGGAGCCAGACGAGGAGCCTGGAGCTTGTGTCAAAGCAGATTTAACCATCACTTTTCATGCCAGAAAACCAGTACATTGCAGCAAGACGGCAGAAAGTTTTTGGGTAAAGTCGTTACGGCTGATATTGGCATAGGAGAAATTATAAATGAACGGAGATAGATAATGAGGATTATTACTGGAGATTACAGGGGAAGAAAGCTAGAAAACTCCTATAGGCGTAGACGTAAGGCCCACGACAGATAAAGTAAAAGAAGCGATTTTTAATATTTTGATGAATGATATTTGGGATTCCGTATGTGGATCTCTTTGCAGGAACAGGTAATCTGGGTTTGGAAGCGTTATCACGAGGCGCTAAGAAATGCTATTTTTTTGCGATAATTCCAGAGAAAGCCTGAATCTGATTAAAACCAATATCGAGAAATGCGGTGCCCAGGATCAGGCCGTCGTTCTTGCTGGCGATTACACCAAAGCCCTGAGCAAAACTCAAGGAACAGGCAGATGTCATTTTCCTCGATCCGCCATATCAGGCGGGCTTCTATGAAAAATGTCTGGAACTGATAGATTCCCTTGATTTATTGACAGAGGACGGTATAATAATAGCAGAACACGGTGTGCGTGACCAGGTGCCCGACCAGATCGGACGTTTGACGAAGGTCAAGGAGAGAAAAAATACGGTAAGATTTTTTGGTCAGCATTTACAGATGCGCAGCGGAGGATGAGGAATGACAAAAGGGCTTTATATACAGGATCCTTTTGACCCTATGACCAACGGGCATTTGGATATCATTACCAGGTCGTCGAAGATGTTTGATGAATTAGTCGTCGGCGTTATTGTGAATCAAACAAAAACCGCTGTTTACGCAAGAAGAGAGGGTCAAGCTGATAGAAGAAGTCACTGCTGACTTACATAACGTGACTGTTGAATGCTTTGACGGACTTTTGGCCGACTATGTGAATAAGAATCACTTTGACGCAGTGGTCAGAGGCCTTCGGGCAACATCGGACTTCGAGTATGAAATACAGATGGCACAGATGAACGCCTGCCTCTTTGATAAAGGCATAGAATCTGTATTTTTGATGACTAGTCCAAGATATTCTTTTATCAGTTCAAGTATGATTAAAGAAGTGGTCTCACTCAATGGATGTGTGGACGGATTAGTGCCTGAAATCATCCTCAAAGAGATCAAAGCAAAATATACAAATTAGCTTATACGACAAAACGCAGCTAAATCACAGATTTAGGCGTTTAAAGCATAAGGACTCCCAATCGATTTCTTGTCAGAAATCGGGGCGAGGACCATTATACGACAAAACGCAGCTAAATCACAGATTTAGGCGTTTAAAGCATAAGGAGTTTCCAGCAATTCGTTTCACGAATTAAGGCAGCTCCATTAGGAGGAGAAGATGACTGTATTAGAATTATTAGAGGAGATTGAGGATATCGTCGACACTGCCCCTGGCTTGCCACTTACCGGCAAGATCATGGTAGATGCAAATGAAGTGCTTGAAATTGTAAGGAAATCAGATTGAGTCTTCCTGATGATGTACAACAGGCAAATGGGTAAAAGATGAAAAAGAGAGAATCTTAAGCGAAGCAAAATCGGAATATGAAAAGATTATCATCGAGGCCAAAAAACAGGCGGACTATTTAGTTGAGACTGATGATATCACCCTTAAGGCACAGAAAATGGCCGAGGGAATACAGAAAACTGCAGAAGATTACGCCAAAGTTCTTAAAATGCGTACATATGATTACGTGGACAAAATGCTTTTTTGATATGCAGGCCAAGATGGATGATTTAAACCTCAAACATTTTGGCGAAATGTATGCAAACCTGGAGAAATCCTTTGAAGATATCAACGGCGTCCTGCAGGGCAACAGAGACGAAATCAAAGAGATGGCATATATGACGCAGAATGGACAGGACGGCGTATTTGTCAGAAGAGAAGATGAGGACGAATAAATAGTTGAAGGTACAGCGGGCAGCGGAGTTTTCTGTTGCCTTTTTTCATATCACGCTTTGGGAGAAAAGGATGAAGAAAATACTGTTAATTGAAGATGATAAGGATTTAAATTTAGGACTTACATATGACCTGAGGTCAGAGGGATACCAGGTGTATTCGGCCAGAAATCTCGGCGAGGGCATGGCGCTGCTTGAAAAACAAGAGGTGGATCTCCTTCTTTTAGACGGCAATCTGCCAGATGGAGACGGGTTCGACTTTGCAAGGCGGTCAAAACGGAAGGTGATCTGCCTGTCATTTTTCTGACTGCAAGAGACTTGGAAACAGATGAAATCACTGGCTTTGACTGTGGAGCCGACGACTATATTACGAAACCCTTCAGCATGGCCGTTTTGCATAAGAGAATTGAAGCTGTCTTCCGCAGAGGCGGTCAAAAGTCTGGAAATAGCAGAAGTCTGTATGACGACGGATATCTGCTAATTGACTTTGACGGCCTGACAGCATATAAAGAAGGAAGTGCTCTGACGTTGACACCTACAGAATTCAAACTGCTCCGGCTGCTTATTGCCAACGATCAAAAGGTGGTGACCAAAACTTTGATATTAGAAAAGCTGTGGGATAATGTCGGAAATTTCGTCGATGAACACGCTGTTGCAGTCAATATCAACAGGCTTCGCAAAAACTGGAAGACGAGACACACCAGTATATTAAAACCATGTACGGCATGGGATATCAGTGGAAGGGCAGCAAAAATGATACCAGTCTTCTTATTAGTCGCTGCAGGCCTGCTTTTTATTGCTTCGGTGGTTATGATGGCCTATGCGAGATATTGTTTCGTGACCTATTCGAGAAAACTTTCAGATTGTTTAGATGGTATGATTGCCGGAAGAAAGGATATAGAATTTGAGGAAGAAGAGGACAGCCTGATTGGCAGAGTGCAGGTCCGAATGCGGCAGCTTTATGAAATCATGCAGAGAAGAACTGAGGTTAGTCAAAGAAATCAGAAAAACCTTGAGAAGACTATCTCTGATATATCTCATCAACTGAAAACCCCTATTGCCAGCATCAGAACGTATCAGAATATCTTGCTGCGTCAAATATCGACGAAAAAGACAGAATAGAGTTTCTCCACAATGCAGAAAAACAGGTTGATAAACTGGAGTTCCTAATTCAGGCGATGATTAAAATGTCTCGCCTGGAAACTGGCATTGTCAACGTATCTCCGATGAAAGAATCTGTGTACCAGCTCATTGAAGCAGTCGTCTGTGATGCCGCGTTAAAGGCCGAGGCAAAAACATCGGTATCTCTGTAGATTGTAATCCTACTTTGACCGCGTATTTCGATAAGAGATGGACGACAGAGGCTTTGTTCAATATTTTAGATAATGCTGTGAAATACACCGGAAATGGCGGAAATGTCAAAATTTCTGCCAGTGCTACAGACTTCTTTGTCAGAATCCAGGTAGGGACGATGGCAGGGGAATCGAGGCCGCGCATATTACGGAAATTTTTTAAACGGTTTTATCGGGAACCGTCTGCTGCAGAATCGGAAGGCGTAGGAATCGGTCTCTATTTAGCGCGAGAAATCATCACCAAAGAAAAGGGATTTATTGAAGTGAGGTCGAAACCTGGTGCCGGTTCTCTCTTTTCTCTCAATCTGCCTATAGAACCATAGACAAATTTGATTATCTCAATGCTGTGATTATTTTGAGAACAGAATGAGATAATTTTTTTCTATACTGAAGGCAACCTAAGAGAAAGGACATGAAGTCAATGAGTCATATATTAGAAGCGACAGGATTAAAGAAATATTACGGAAGCGAACCCAATGTCACGAAAGCCTTAAACGGTGTCGATCTTTCCATCGAGCAGGGGAATTCGTTTCCATCATTGGAACATCAGGAAGCGGAAAATCTACACTGCTGCACATGCTGGGCGGATTGGATGTGCCAACGTCGGGAAGTGTCGTCATCAGAGGGAAGGAAATTGCCAAGATGAACGATGAGCAGCTTTCCGTATTCCGCAGGAGAAACATCGGATTTATCTTTCAAAATTACAATCTGGTGCCCATCTTAAACGTATATCAAAATATCGTCCTGCCTATCGAATTGGACGGAGGGAAGATAGACCAGGAATACATCGACAATATCGTTCGTTTATTACATCTGGAAGAAAAGCTTTCTAACCTTCCCAATAATCTATCAGGAGGACAGCAGAGGGGTTGCTATTGCCAGGGCTCTGGCCAGTAAACCAGCCATTATTTTGGCAGATGAACCCACTGGTAATTTAGATTCCAAGACTTCACTGGAAGTCATGCAGCTCTGAAGCTGACCATGGCAGAGTTTAATCAGACCTTGGTGATGATCACCCATAACCCGGAAATCGCTCAGGTTGCTGACCGCATGATCCGCATCGAGGATGGAAAAATCATCAATACAGACAGGGGAACGGTAGGAGGCGGAAGATGTTATTAAAAAACGACAATCGTAAATTTATCAAAACCTTGTCTGCAAGCTGCCTCAAGGCTAATAAAAATAGAAATAGAATTGCAGTCCTGGCAATCATATTAACAACCATTCTTTTCATGGCTGTTGCCACGGTCTTTCAAGGGTCTGAAGAGACAATCAATCAGCAGTCTTTAAAAATGGCAGGAAACAAGTACATGGTTGCTGTAAATTATCTGGCCAAAAGTGACGCGGAGAAAATCAAAAATCACCCTGATTTCATTGAAGCGGGGCTGAGCCGTACCATCGGCACCGTACAAAACAGAGAATTAACCAGCGTTACGGCAGAGCTGATGTGGACGGATGAGAACTATGCGGATAACACCTATAAGACGCTTATAAAGGGAAATCTGCCGAAGAAAGAGAACGAAGTTGCTTGTGATACGGAAGTGATTCGTAAGCTTGGTATTTCAGACAAGGTCGGCACAAAATTCGTGTTGAAATATGAGATCGACGGGAAAATAGCAGAAGAAGAAATGACCCTTTGCGGCATCTGGCAAGGAGAGAAATATGAACAAAAACCCAAATCTTGATCTCAGAATCATTTGCAGATGACAGAAGTGCTGACGAGACTTATACTGCAAGCGGAATCTTTGATGCAGCTGACAACTTGGGAAAACATCTGGATCAGGTATTAAGAGACTCTGGAATGAAACCCAGAGAGACTGCCCATGATATCTGCCAGGGTTATCTTTATCAACAAAGTGCCGACGGAGGGACCATCTTCAGTGTTTTTATCAGTATTCTGCTGATATTGGCCGCAGGCTATTTGATCATCTATAATATATTCAGAATCTCTGTAATGAAAGACATTCGCCTGTATGGACAACTGAAAACCATAGGAGCATCACCAAAACAGATTAAATACATGGTGAGAAGACAAGGAATGAAGCTGCTGATTCTGGGTCTGCCTGCAGGTCTTATACTGGGATGGCTTGTCGGAAATCTGCTGCTCGTCTTTGCGATGAAGAGTTCCAACTTTAGTGAGCCTGACTTCGTCATACCGAGTCTGTTAGTATGGGCGGCTGCTGCAGTCTTTACCTTTGTAACCGTGTGGATCAGCTGCAGTCAGCGGGGGAAACTTGCCGGCAGCGTATCGCCGGTGGAAGCGCTTCATTATCAGGAAAAAGAAACGTACAAGAAGAACAGACAGAAGGGGCGGACTTCGAGCCATCGAATTGCTTCTATGGCGCTTGCAAACTTAAACCGCAATAAAGGAAAGACTGCTTTGGTGGTGCTCTCTGTTTCCATCGCCATCATTCTGCTCAACAGCGTCATGAACATCTCTCAGTGCTTTGACGAAGAGACTTATGTGCGCCGAGATGCGATTGCGGACTTTAACGTGTCTAGCAGTGCATGGAGCAAATCTGCAGCCAACAGTGAAAAAGTGGTCCCTGCAAAATTTGTAGCGGACATCAAAGAAAAGGAAGGCGTAAAAGATTTGGGTTTCGTCTATTACCACCCGGTTGATTATGACAAAGAAACTGCGGAAAAAAGGAAATGATTCGCATCACAGCGGTAAATGGAATTGCTGCATCAGAAAATCTTGAAGAATTTGATGCGCGCAGACAACTTTTTTTGGTTTTGACGAGCGTGCTTTGCGTCGTTTGATAACGATAGAAGGGAAAGTTGATTATGAGAAGATGAATAAGGGAAACTATGTCCTGATGGCTGGATTTTTTTGAGCGACAAAGGTGAGTACGATCAAGAGGCGCAGGAATTTCATGCGGGTGATCAGGTCAGTCTCGACATAGGAGGAACTGTGAGAGAATACACAGTCATGGCAGTGGTGGGCGCGCCTACCCAGCTATTGACTGATTACAGCTCCGGTGGGTATGAAAGTGTTATTTTGCCGGCTGAACAGTTTCTGAAAATATATCCGCAGACGAGAGAATACCCTATTCACTGTATTTTTTGACGCAGAGGAAGATTACTTTGCATCCCTGATGAAATACGTAGACAGTTATAGCCGAAATAATGGCATCAGTGTCATGACAAAGCAGAAAGCCCAGCAGGATTTCAATGACATAACGGCCACATACGATGCCAGTGGAATGATACTGGCTTTGATTTTTGGAATCATCGGTCTTCTGAATCTGCTCAATGTCATCATGACAGGAGCCATAGCGAGACAGAATGAATTTGCTGTGATGAGAAGTATCGGTATGACGAGAAAACAACTGAGAAAGCTGTTTATCTTTGAAGGCGTATCTTATATGGTTCTCGTCATGATCTGCGGGACGTTGGTCAGCGGACTGCTGTCAGTGACAGCCATAAAATCCATCGCCGCCAGCTTCTGGTTTTCACAGTATCATTTACAATTTTGCCGGCTTTGGCGGTTTCAATACTATTTGTTCTCTTTGCAGCGATTATGGCTTACGTCGTTGACAGAATTTATAATAAGGGGAATATCATCGATAATCTGCGAAAAAGTAGAGTAGCAGGCGAATTTACATAAAACCCATAGATAGAGAATAATCTACTATGGGTTTTAAATTTATTGAAAAAACAAAATCGTCATCGGTGGGGCAATTCTCTGCTGTCTGATCATGGTGGTATTTCCGGAGTGTCACGGCTACAGCATCTAAAGGAGGCTATCAATCTGTGGCTGAATTCAATTGTACCGACGTTGCTGCCTTTTTTTATTGTGGCAAATTTTTTGAAAAAGACGGGCATTGTCAACAAAATTTCACAAAGGTCTATCCCTTTGCCATGGCCCTTCTATCGGGTTATCCTATGGGAGCGAGAATTACTGGCGACTATTATCGAGACGGGATGATCGACAAAGAGCAGATGAAATGGATTCTCAGTTACAGCATGGTGACTGGGCCAGCCTTTTTGATTGGCGCTGTCGGCGTCGAGTTTTTAGGCTCCCACAAATTAGGTGTCATTCTGGCAGTGAGCCACTATGCAAGCGCTATCGTCAACTGTGTATTTTACGGATTAGGGACCGCTTAAAAAAACCGCTGCGGAGCAACAACGTGGCGAGAAATGAAAGCTACTACAACATCTTGACCGACGCAATTGTCGACAGCTTCCACTCCATTGCAATTATCCTGGCATATATCGTCATGTTTATGATAGCCACGGATTTATTGCAGTTTTCAGGAATCTTCATGTTTATCAATAGTCCGGAAATCGTAGCAATCGTTAAAGGCGCTTTGGAGATGACAGTAGGCTGCAACAGCTTAATGGTATGTGGCTGCAGCGATACACTGCGGACGACTTTGGCATCTTTTATTATAACCTTTGGAGGACTATCTGTTGCTGGTCAATCTATGAGTATGCTTAGAAATTGTGATATCGGGTTTGGTCAAATCTGCAAGATGAAACTGTCGCAAGGAATCATCGGCGCAATCTTTGCTTTTCAATCTGCAGTTTTGTGGTATGATAAACGCATGAAGAGTTTAGGAATCATAGCAGAATTTAACCCTTTCATCAGGGGCATCAGTATTTAATAGAAGAAGCCATGAAGCAGACCGATTCTGAGGTCTGCGTCGTTGTGATGAGCGGCAATTTTATGCAGCGGGGAAGCTTGCCGTCAGCGATAAGTGGATACGGGCGGAGGCCGCCGTCAAAAAGGGTGTAAATTTAGTCGTAGAGCTTCCCACTATTTTTTTTGCATGTAATAGTGCTGAATATTTTGCAAAGGGCGGGGTTGAGGTCCTGGAAGGATTTGGCTGTATCGATTACCTGGCCTTTTGGCAGCGAAAATGGAAACTTAAGAAAACTGCAGTCTGCAGCAGACTTTTTAAAGGAGAATGATGAAGTTCTGCACTGCCAGATACAGGCTCTGATGAAACAGGGCAATTCTTATCCAAGGGCGCGACAGATTGCTGCGGAGGAATTACAGCCGGATTTTGATGCGAATCTGATCAGTGAGCCAAATAACATCTTAGCTCTCGAGTACCTGAAACAGCTGAAGACCTTGGAAGCCCTTTACCGTCAAACGAAAGGGCAGCGGCTACCATCAGTCCGCCTCGATGATAAGGAAGGAATTGACGGCTGAAAATCCGCAGAAGTTTGCGGAGATGAACAAAACTTATTGGGAACTGGTGGCAGCGAAAATCTTGCAGACTGACAGCAAACGGTTGGAAGAAATCTTCTCTGCTGGGGGAAGGTCTGGGAAATAAGCTGAAAAACGAAATCCGATATGCATCAACTGCGGAGCAGCTTTATAGAAAGGATTAAGTCCAAGGCATATACTTATAGCCGCATCTGCAGATTACTGACCCAGGTTTTACTAGACATCGACAGAACGACAGTTACAAATGCCGCTGGATATATACGCATTTTGGCTTTCGATAATATCGGCGCTAAGTTCATCAAAGAAGTGAAGAAAAGAGACTGCGCTGCGCTGCCGATCATCACCAATATCAATAAAGAATTGTCGGATTACAAAGAGATACAGGCAACGTTAGAAAAGGATATTCTCGCTTCAGATCTGTATCATATCATCACAAAAAAGACCTGTATGATTATTCAGATTTTGTTGTAAAACCATATATGAAACTGTAAATACCCCTTGATTAACCGATGTTTTGGGTGTATAATCTTATGGTCACTATACCAAATATTAACACGGAGGATTGGAATGAAAGTATTAGTAATAAATTGCGGCAGCTCTTCACTGAAATATCAGGTTCTGGATATGACCAATGAAATTCTGCTGGCAAAAGGATTAGTTGAAAGAATTGGAATGGATGGTTCTGTAATCACTCACGAGAAGATCGGAATGGACAAGATCAAAACAGAAGTTCCGATGAAGGACCACAAAGATGCAATCAAGCAGGTTTTGGATGCAGTTCAGAACGAAGAGTACGGCGTAGTCAAATCAATGGACGAAATCGGCGCAGTCGGACACAGGGTTGTACATGCCGGTGAAAAATTTGCAGAGTCTGTTTTGATTGACGATGCTGTTATCGCTGCATTAGAAGAATGCGTTGAATTGGCGCCGCTTCACAATCCGCCAAACCTATTGGGTATCGCAGCATGCAAAGATTTGATGCCGTTCACACCGATGGTAGCTGTATTTGACACGGCTTTTCATCAGACCATGCCGCCAGAAGCATACCTGTATGCGCTTCCCTTACGAATATTACGAAAAGTATGGAATCAGAAAGTATGGATTCCACGGAACTTCACATAAATACGTTGCCCAGAGAGCAGGCGCAATGCTTAACGTAAATATTAACGATCTGAAGCTGATCACTTGCCATTTGGGCAACGGCGCGTCTGTTTCGGCAATTAAACACGGCAGATGTATCGACACATCTATGGGATTTACACCGCTGGAAGGTCTGGTAATGGGTACTCGCTGTGGCGATATTGACCCTGCTATTGTAACTTATATCAGAAGGAAAGAGAATCTGCCGCAGGGTGTCGCTAACGAAATTCTCAATAAGAAATCGGGCGTTCTGGGCATTTCCGGCGTATCCAGCGATTTCAGAGACCTAGAAGATGCAGTTGCGGAAGGAAACGAAAAGAGCTGCGCTGGCACTTCGTATCTTTGCTAAGAAAGTTAAGATTCTATATCGGTGCGTATATAGCAGAGATGAACGGCGTAGACGCCATCGTATTTACAGCAGGCGTCGGTGAAAACGATGTCAACATGAGAGAATTAATCTGTACCGATATCGGAAATCTGGGTATCAAGCTTGACCTGATCAAAAACAAGGTGAGAGGAAAAGAGACCATCGTATCCACAGAAGATTCAAAAGTAAAACTTCTCTTGATTCCGACTAACGAAGAACTGATGATTGCAAGAGACACATATAATATCGCAAAGAAAGTAAAATGATGTTGACATTCTAACGTTTTAAGTATATACTTTAGGAGTTGACGAAAAATATGTACGTTGAAATCCGGCCAAATGGAAAATTGGAGGATTTCCAGCATAAGTTCTGCCTTACATCTCGCGTTACCGCTTCTTGGGCAGAGTGTTATGCTTTTCATATAACCAAAAAGCACGAGGAGGTGTAGACAATGGCAGTTCAAAGAGGAAAACATCGAAAGCTAGAAGAGACAAGAGAAGATCCCCGAACATGAAAAAATCTTTACCAGGACTTTCAATTTGTCCACAGTGTCACGAGCCAAAACTTCCACACAGAGTATGCCCTAATTGCAACTATTATGACGGCAAGGAAGTTGTTGCTGAAGCTGCAGAAGCTTAAGATTATAGAAAAAACTACTTTTCCTGAGTGTGCGCACACTCAGGTTTTTTGTCGTTCTAAAATGAATGCTTACTGCACGGCCGGATGTTCGGCCGTGCAGGCAGTTCCTGCAATTATAGACAAAGGGATTCTAGTTATACTCGAATTCCATATCTCAGCATTTCATCGTAGAGCCAGTAAAGCGTCTCGTTGGTTGGCTCACACATTGGCATGCGGTATTCTTTTTTCGATATACCCCATCATATTCAGTGCTGCTTTGACCGGAATTGGATTGACTTCGCCAAAGACTGCTCGAATCAGAGGTACCATTGTCAGCTGCAGCTTCGCGGCAGATTTATGTCTTCCCTTAAGAAAATCGGTGGTCATTTGATGGTAATCAGCTGGGATTATGTTAGCGACTGTTGAGATACATCCGACGCCTCCAATAGACATGATTGGAATTGTCTGATCGTCGTTGCCTGAATATATGTCAAAATCACGACTTGTTAGGGACGCGATACGGGCAATTTGTGAAAATATCGCCGCTGGCCTCCTTGATCCCGATAATGTTAGGATGCTTGCTAAGCTCCTTTACTGTGTCCGGTTCTATATTTACGCCTGTTCTGCTCTTTACAGAGTAGAGAATGATGAGCAGGTCTGTATAGTCTGCAATCATATTATAATGACGTATTAAACCCTGCTGGGTGGCCTTGTTATAATATGGTGTCACAACGAGCAGACCGTCAGCGCCGGAATACTGGATTTCTTTAGAAAGATACATGGAATGAGATGTATCGTTGCTGCCAGCTCCGGCAATGACTGGAATACGCCTGTCAACTTTCTTTACGGTAAATTCAATAACAGAGAGTTTTTCTACGGCAGTGAGTGTCGATGCCTCGCCTGTAGTACCGCAGGAGATGATAGCGTCAGTACCGGACTCAACGTGCCATTCAATGAGTCTTTCTAACGCATCATAATCTATCCGTCCGTCCTTAAATGGTGTAACCAGGGCTACACCGGAACCTTTAAATAATGACATAGGCTGCTCCTTTCTTAAACTTTTTTACTCTTTTCTTATAGTATTCATAAAGCAAATAATTTGTTAACTTTTGCTTACTTCGTACAAAGGTCAGAAGATCTGCTGTTTTCAAGATTAAGACTGCAAAATAATTTGATGTATTATAGTTCTCTAAGTGGGAATTAAAATGAAAAAAGGATGAATCGTAAAATTTGTGTTAATTTTTTGTGATTTCTATTGATTATTTATAATGTAAATATACAATAAGGCTATACTAACAAGGATTCTAAAAGAAAGGAAATAATATGGGACTATTTAAGAAAAGTAGAAACGTTATAAATACTTTTAAACAATATAAAATTTTGCAAATTACGAAGCAAGAAAGACGGACTTGCAACTAAAGAACCAAGAAACTGCAAGAGAAATCGCAAATAGAAAAAAGAGTGAGGATGAATATGCCCTTCCTGGCGATATAGATTTGACATCTGAACAGATAGCGGAAATAGATGAGTTTTGGCGTAAATATGAGTTTCTGGGAAAAATTGATTATAGGGCATTTAAGACGTATTATAATCGTTCAGGTGGTTTTTGACCCCAGATATCTGCCTCAGTATATCTACTCTTATTTTTACGTCAAATACAGTTCCGGATCGTTATGCTATTCCATTTCAAATTAAAGCGTATTTACCGAGGCTGCTGAGCAATGCGAAACAACCGGAGATGATTATTAGAAAAATAGAGGGCATCTACTATAACAGTGAGTTTGAACATATTACCAAGAGTGAAGCTGTTCGGATTTGCCTGGACGTTTTACAAAGCGGTACAGAAATTGTTGTAAAAATTAAGCGGACAAGGAGGCGGAAAGGGGTAGTATTTCTCGCCAACGCAACGGAAAAGAGCTGCGTAACCTGTTTAAGACTAAAAAGTAAACTATCGGTGCAAAAGGCTATAAAACAACATCCGCAGATGGCTAAGCTTAACCCAAGCACAGTAAATACAGTTCGGCTGACTACTGTTTTGCATAAAGGAAAGTTTAGAGCAGCCGCTGCATTAATCAAGATTGGCAGCCCTAATGCTAGAGTGGATAACTACAAATACGGAGGATGCTTGCTGGGCGTTAACTTGGATGGTACGGTATTGCCTTGGGCATTGAATATTGACAGAGAAAGAATTACTGAACTTCCTTCGGGTATAAAATTAGGTGAGGGAGGATTTACCAAGGTTCCTTGCTTCAACAGTGTTTTAGAGATGGCGGAAAAGCCCATTACTGTATTCCGAAAATCAAAGTTGTTTCATGGGATATTGCTGTCGACGATGAAAATGAGGCTGAAATCATTGAAGCTAATTTTTTGGTGACTTAAGAATGCATCAGGTTTTGACCGGTCCAGTATTTGGGGATATGACAGAAATGCTTTTTAGATAGCTATGTTCTGCCCAATTATTACAAACATGGAGTGACAAGAGATTTTTGACTATAAAGAGTTTGTTAATCATATCGAAATTACAAAGTACGTTGGAAGTAAGAGGTCAGTAACTGTGCCAGGTGAAATAAATGGCAAACCGATAACGATAATTGGTGCCTATGCATTTGCCTACAATCAAAGTATTAAAAGCAGTTACACTGCCGGATACGGTGATAAGGTTACAAAAAGGTGCATTTGCGGGGTGCACTTCTTTGGAATTTTGAAGCTAAACTTGGATGGTTTGAAAAGTGCCGGGAAGAGAAGTAGTCAATTGGTGTAGTAAGTTGGACTCGGATACAAAAAAAGACGATAAGGGCGAAAAGTTAAATTAATTATTAGTATCTAAGGATGAAAAGGGAGGATTCTTCTTATTCGTCCTTTTTATGTGTTGAAAAATCAACGAATAAATGGTAAAATATAACGATATGATTTATTGTATATATAAATAGATTAAAAGGAGACGTTATGAGACAGTTAGAGAAAAATTAAGAGTTGGCATTTTAGGTGGTACCGGAATGGTTGGCCAGAGATTCATATCTCTTCTTGAAAACCATCCTTGGTTTGAGGTTGTTACATCGCTGCAAGCGCAAGAAGTGCAGGCAAGACATACGAAGAAGCAGTAGGCGGAAGATGGAAGATGACCACCCGATGCCGGACGCTGTTAAGAACATAAAAGTAATGGACGTAAAGGATGTAGAAGCAGTTGCTTCAACGGTAGACTTTGTTTTCAGCGCGGTAGATATGTCAAAAGAAGAAATCAAAGCAATTGAAGAAGAGTATGCGAAGACTGAAACGCCAGTTGTTTCAAAAACAACAGCGCTCACAGATGGACGCCGGATGTACCGATGGTAGTGCCAGAAATCAACATTGACCACTTTGATGTGATTCAGTATCAAAAGAGAGACTGGGGACGAAGAAAGGCTTTATCGCCGTAAAGCCGAATTGTTCTATTCAGGGTTATGTACCAGCATTGGCCGCATGGAAGGAGTTTGAACCTTACGAAGTCGTAGCCACGACTTATCAAGCAATTTCAGGCGCTGGAAAAACCTTTGCGGACTGGCCGGAAATGGTAGAAAACATCATTCCTTATATCGGGGGAGAAGAAGAAAAAGCGAGCAGGAACCGCTTCGTATCTTAGGCCATTTAGAAGACGGCCAGATTGTAAAGGCGGAGGAACCTGTCATTACCTGTCAGTGTGTGAGAGTCCCTGTGCTGAACGGACATACTGCAGCTGTCTTTGTAAAGTTTAGAAAGAAACCGACTAAGGAACAGCTTATTGAAAAACTAAAGAACTTTAAAGGTTTCCCACAGGAAGCAGGACTGCCTAACGCACCAAAGCAGTTTATCAAGTACATGGAAGAAGACGATAGACCGCAGGTAAAATTAGATGTCGATTATGAAAATGGATTCGGTGTAACCATCGGCAGAGTGAGGGAAGATTCCATCTATGATTTCAAGTTTATCGGTCTTGCGCACAATACCGTCAGAGGCGCTGCCGGCGGAGCTGTTTTATGTGCGGAATCACTAGTAGAAAAAAAGGATACATAGAGAGTAAATAAAGTAGGGGGTAAAACGATTGGGTTATATTGAAGCGATTATTCTGGGATTGGTGCAGGGACTTGCAGAGTTCCTGCCGATCAGCAGCTCCGGCCATCTGGCGCTGCTGCAATTTTTTTGACGTCGAGGGGGATAAGGTCCTGCTGTTCGCAGTTCTTCTCCATTTGGGAACTTTGATTTCCGTATTCATCATCTACTGGAAAGATATTTGTGAACTGCTTGTAGAACTGGTAATCACCATCAAGGATCTATGCACTGGTAAAGGACTGCGTCTCAACGAGAGGCCAGTGAGGAAACTGGGAATTATGATCATCGTGGCCACAATTCCGACAGCGATCATTGGTCTTCTGCTCAATGATTTCTTTGAAGGTCTTTACACGTCGTTAATTTCTATCGGCGTTGGTTTTCTCATTACCGGCTTTATCATGTTCTTGGCTGAGAAAATGAGTTCAGCTAATAAAGGGATTGAGAGGATGAACTTCAGAAATGCAGTCTTCGTCGGAGTGCTGCAGGGAGTGGCTATTTATCCTGGTATTTCAAGGTCTGGTTCTACATTGGTAGGCGGTTTGATTACAGGATTGAAGCGTGAATTTGCAGTCAAATTTGCCTTTTAATCTCTATTCCGTCAATTTTGGGTTCTGTAGTTCTGAACTGCCAGATGCCATCAAAGCGGGAACGGATCCGGCCTTGATGGGGCCAATTGCCGCCGGTGTCGTAGTAGCAGCCATTTCAGGTTTTTTCGCTATCAAAACGATGATCAAAATCGTTTCAAATAAGAAACTAAGTTATTTCTCATACTATGTATGGGTGTTGGGAATTTTCACCGTTGTGTACGGTGTGTTCTTTGCAAAAATAAAAGGTATTCCATTTTAGAGGAATACAATACAAAGGGGGAACGAGAGACAAAGTGGCTCAAGCTAAGAAAAAACTGGCAGACCGCCAGGGTCAAAAAAAAAACAATACGAACAATAGCAAAGCCAAAGCAGAGATAAAAAAGAAATACAAGAGAAAAGAAAAGCAGACAAACGAGTAATCGATGAAATATGGGGTGTAATTTTATAGCAATCGGTATCTTTTTTTTTGCCGCTGTACAGTTTAACGCGGCAGGAGAACTTGGCAATAGTATTGGAAATGCATTAAAAGGTGTCTTTGGAATGATCGGTCTATTGCTTCCATGGTACCTCATAGGTTTTGGAATTCTTTTTTTTGCAAATAAGACAGTGCATCTTTCAGGGAAACCCTTGCACTGGTCTTTCTTGCGCTCTTAATGCTGTGTTTGTTAAATTCGGGCAGGTTTATCGACAGCAATAACCTGGTCTATACTTACAAGGCGTTTTATGAGAATGGCATTGAATTGGAAAGCGGTGGCGTCTTTGGCATGACCTTGGGCACATTCTTGATTAAGACGATTGGCAGAGTAGGACTGTATGTCTTTTCTGTCGTAGTCATCATCATATGTCTGCTGCTCGTCATCAACACGCCGTTCTCCCGGGGCATAGAAAGATATCCAGCAGAGCTGAGGAACGGAGATCTATGCGAGAAAGTTATGCTCCCGAACCAGTTTATGAAGCGGAGCCGCACAGAGAAGAATCTTCACAGCTCAGTATGTTTTCTGGAAGGAAACATGATATTAAAATCATTACACCTTTTGATGATGAAGGCCCTTTGGGAAAGAATACAGATCGGCCTTCATCAAAGAATAAGAAGACGAATGTGCTGAAGTATATGAATGACGACAGCCTTTTCAATGGCGCTGATAAAAGCGAGAAAGAAAAAGTTGAGAAGGAAGATAAATCTCTCGGACTGGAAGGTAAAGTCAGTTATGGAGACGGTTTTGGTCTCGATGGGGAAGTGAAAAGCGAGTCGCCAGCGCAGGGCTTAGGTCTTGATAGCAGCGAAATCAGCGGTGTCGTTATGACGGAGCCTCCTGCGAAGCTATCTAAAAAGGAAGCCGAATCGATTACTTTGGCGCCGGGTGAGATCGCAATCACCAAAAGGCAGGCAATTATAAAAGCCGCCTATCAGCTTGCTCAATAAACCGCAGCCTAAAAACAAGGGCAACATCAACATCGACTTAAAGATGAAGGCGGCAAAGCTGGAAGAGACTCTTAAAAACTTCCATGTAGATGCGAGAGTTGTGCAGGTAACCCAAGGTCCAGCGATAACCAGGTATGAAATTCAGCCTAACGTAGGCGTCAAAGCAAACAGCATCGTCAGGCTGGCAGATGATATCGCTTTGAATCTGGAGGCGAAGAGCATCCGAATTGAGGCGCCGATTCCAGGCAAAGCTGCAGTGGGAATCGAGGTTGAGAATGACAAGATCAACATGGTCACTCTGAGAGAGATTATCGACTCCAACGAGTTTAAAAGCGCCAGTTCCAAGATTACCTTTGCCGTCGGTAAGCGACATTGCAGGCAAAGCGATCGTGGCAGATCTGAAAGGTATGCCCCATCTGCTGATTGCAGGTTCGACTGGTTCCGGCAAGAGTGTGTGCATCAACAGTATCATCAGCAGTATCTTGTATAAAGCGGACCCCTGATGAGGTTAAACTAGTATTGATCGACCCTAAAGTGGTTGAACTGGGAAATTATAACGGCATTCCTCATCTGCTGATTCCAGTAGTGACAGAGCCGCAAAGGCTGCCGCCGCACTGAACTGGGCAGTAGCTGAAATGACTGATAGATACAAGAAATTTGCAGAAAACCAAGTGAGAGATTTGGAAAGTTACAATGACACCATGCGCTTAGTGGGAGAGAGCGACCAAGTCCTGCCGCAGATTGTAATCATTATCGACGAATTGGCCGATTTGATGATGGCGGCGCCGTCTCAGGTAGAGGAATCAATCTGCCGTCTGGCACAGATGGCCAGAGCTGCGGGTATGCATCTGATTGTCGCAACGCAGAGACCTTCGGTAGACATCATCACTGGTGTAATCAAGGCCAATATCCCTTCCAGAATCGCATTTGCCGTGTCCTCCCAGTTTGACTCCAGAACCATTTTAGATATGTCTGGCGCAGAAAAATTGGTAGGAAAAGGCGACATGCTGTTTAATCCTCTGGGGATGGGCAAGCCTGTCAGGGTGCAGGGAACCTTTGTATCAGACAGTGAGGTACATAGCGTGATAGAACACGTCAAATCTCAAGTCGAGGAAGTAGAATATTCCGGAGATGTAATGAACACCATAGAAAAGGGAAATCTGCCTCAGTCAAAAGACGATGATGCAGACGAGCTCTTACAAGAGGCCATCGAATGCGTTGTTGCAGCAGGACAAGCATCGGTATCGATGCTGCAGAGAAGATTCCGCATCGGCTATAACAGGGCGGCAAGAATTGTAGATATGATGGAGGCTAGAGGTATTGTCAGTCCCCAGGATGGAAGCCGTCCTAGACAGGTTTTACTGTCAGAAGAAGAACTGGCTGAAATGAAAAGCGAAGTAAATGAATAATACGAAGTGGAGAATGGATGAAGGTATATATAGAGACTTTAGGCTGTCCAAAGAATTTTAATGATTCTCAAATGGCAGCAGGTATATTAGAAAAAATAATCATATGATGGTGGAATCACCAGAGGCAGCAGATGCCATAATAGTAAATACCTGTGTGGGTTTATCAATGATGCGAAGACAGAATCTATCGATCGGATCTTTGAAATGGCGCAGTTTAAAGCAGAGGGCAAAAATTGATTGTCTCAGGATGTCTTTCGCAGAGATATGCAGATGAACTCTTTGAGGAAATGCCGGAGGTAGATGCCTTTATCGGCGTCAATGAGTATGAACAGCTTCCCCAGTTATTAGACGATCTCAAAGAGAGGCAAATCATCAGAAACGGCTGTGATCTTGATATTCTGGAGAGTTCTGTCAGAAAACTGGATGAAAATCCTTATACGGCAACCATAAAATTGCAGAAGGCTGCAACAATATCTGTGCTTACTGCATAATTCCTAAAATTAGGGGTAAATACAGAAGTAAACGAGAAGAAGATATCATCAGAGAGGCAGAAATGTTAGCAAAAGCTGGCTGTAAAGAATTGATTCTCATTGCCCAAGATGTGACATACTATGGGAAAGATCTGTATGGCGAATACAGATTGGCGCAACTGCTCAGAAAGCTCTGCAGGATCGAAGGCATCGTCTGGATCAGACTGATGTACTGTTATGAAGATAGAATCACTGACGAACTGATTGAGACCATTGCCAGCGAAGAGAAGATCTGCAATTATTTAGACATCCCGATTCAGCATGCCAGCAATCATGTGCTGAAAGCTATGAACAGACGATCTACAGCTGCATCCATTGATCAGACTGTCAAAATCTGAAAAATCTATTCCCGATATTCATATCAGAACGACTTTAATCGTCGGGTTTCCTGGTGAAACAGAAGAGGACTATGAGGAGCTGATTGATTTTGTAGAACGCGAGCGTTTTGCAAGACTAGGTGTCTTTGCTTATTCACAGGAAGAAAATACTGCGGCAGGAGAGATGGAAAATCAAATTGACGAGGAGATCAAGGAACAGCGCTTGGACGGAATCATGAGACGTCAATTAGATATTTCTTTAGAGCTGAATAGAGAAAAATCGGCAGCACATTGGAGGTTCTTGTAGAGGAAGAAGACGCTGCTGGCAGCTATATCGGAAGAACCAGATATGACGCACCTGAAATTGATAACTCGGTCATTTTTACTTTGATCGTAAACATAGACCAGGAGACATTGTAATGGTTTTGATCGATGACGCTTTTGACTATGATCTAGTGGGACGGAGGTTTCTAAATGAATTTACCTAATAAATTGACAATCGCCAGAATCATATCAGTGCCGTTTTTTATAGCGGCTTATATGTTCGGCTATTATATTCTTGCTTTTATATTGTTTATCGCAGCGTCTTTCACCGACATGCTGGACGGAAAAATTGCCAGGAAGTATAATCTGGTGACCAACTTTGGCAAGATCATGGATCCTCTTGCAGACAAGATTTCTGGTGTACTCCGCCTTCTGTCTCATGGTAGAGGATGGAACAGTACCAGGCTGGATGCTCATCGTCATTCTGGCGAGGGAATTTGCCATCGCAGGCATGAGAACTGTGGCTGCATCTGATGGAACGGTCATCGCTGCCGGTATGAGCGGAAAGATTAAAACGGTATTGCAGATGATTGCCGTGCCTCTCTTGCTTTTTGACGGCAGCCATTGATGATCTCGATGTTTTTTATTACATCAATTTGGCTGCGCAGATTTTCCTCTGGGCGTCGCTGATTATGACGGTGTATTCGGGCATCGAATACATAGCAAAGAAGATAAAAATGTCTTTGCTCAATAGGGGAGGTAAAGATGAAAACTGCAATTTTAAGTGTTGGAACAGAAGTTTTATTTGGACAGATAATAAATACGAATACCGTCTACTTATCCCAGCAACTCAATTTGCTGGGGTTTGACGTTATGTATCATTATACGGTAGGTGATAATTCGTGCAGACTGTCTGAGATGATAGAATTGGCTTTCCGCGACTGTGATTTCATCATCACCACAGGCGGACTTGGACCGACAGAGGACGATTTGACGAAAGAGACAGTCTGTGAGACGCTCCACGATCAATTGGTCATGCATGAGCCTAGTCTCCAGGCCCTTCATGAAATAGCAAAAACGCGGCAGAACGATGACCAAAACAACTATAAACAAGCGATGATGCCTTCAAGGGCTGTGGTCTTTGATAACGATGCGGGCAGTGCGCCAGGCTTTGCACTCTCTGAGGGTGGAAAGACTGTGATCTGCATGCCGGGACCGCCGAGGGAGATGACCAGGATGTGGCAGCGGAGTGTACGGCCTTATCTTGAAAAATTACAGACGGCAGTCATTTTTTATAAGACGCTGCGTCTCTTTGGCATTGGAGAGTCCTCACTGGAGACGGAACTTTTGATTTGATCGATGCACAGTCGGATCCGACCATTGCTACCTATGCAAAAGAAGGCGAGTGCAGCCTGCGTATCGCATCAAAGCGGGGAAGCCTGGAAGAAGCACAGTCCGCGGTAGATGAGGTGATAGAGAAGATATCTGACCGCGTGGGCGAATACATCTACAGCTATGATGATGAGGAATTGGCCCAGGTTGTCGGCAAAAAAAAAAATTAATCGATAGAAATATTACCATCTCTGCCTGCGAATCCTGCACTGGCGGATTATTTGCCGGCGCATTGACAAGTGTTTCAGGTATCTCCCAGGTGTTTGACCGCAGCCTCGTAACCTACACTTATAACGCAAAGATGAAAGAATTGGGTGTAAAAGAAGAAACCCTGTCAAAATACACGGCAGAAAGCAGTCAGGTAGCATCAGAAATGGTCTGCGGACTGAAAGAGAAAACGGGAAGCCGAATTTGTGTTTCTGTAACAGGCCTTACGGGACCGGGAGGCGGTACGCCTGAAAAACCGGTAGGACTGATATACATCGGTTGTATTTTTGACGACAGATTGGAAGTAAAAGAAATCAGAATGAGAAATGTGAATCGAGAATGGAATAGGCATTATGCGGTGTTGCATATGCTGGATATCGTCAACAAAATGTTAGCACAAAAGAGTGTTTTGACAGATTATGGAAAACGAGATATAATACAATTAATTCCATTTATTTACATTCGCAATAAATGACTTGACCTTTTATAGGATATAAGGTATGATTGAACGAGAACAGATGTTCGCATTTCGGAGGTGGAAAATGAGTACAGCAAAAGACGAAAGAGAAAAGGCCCTAGAGGCCGCAATGGCCCAGATCCAGAAACAGTTTGGCAAAGGCGCCATCATGAAACTGGGCGAAGGGGCTGCTCAGATGAATATAGAGACAGTTTCAACAGGTTCAATCAGTTTGGATCTGGCTACAGGTGTTGGCGGCGTACCAAAGGGGAGGATCGTAGAGATTTACGGTCCAGAATCTTCAGGTAAGACCACATTGACATTACATATTGTTGCAGAAGCACAGAAAAAGGGAGGTAAGGCTGCCTTTATCGACGCAGAACATGCCCTTGATCCTGTCTATGCCAGAAATCTGGGCGTACAGGTTGATGACCTCTTGGTTTCTCAGCCGGATACAGGGGAACAGGCGCTGGAGATTTGTGATATGTTGGCGAGGAGTGCTGCGCTGGATGTCATTGTCATCGACTCTGTTGCAGCTTTGGTACCAAAGGCGGAAATTCAAGGTGAGATGGGAGATTCCCACGTCGGTCTTCAGGCGAGATTGATGTCACAGGCACTGAGAAAGATTGCCGGCACTGTGAACAAATCCAATACCTGTGTGATTTTTATTAACCAGTTGCGTGAGAAAATCGGCGTTATGTTCGGCAACCCAGAGACGACGACTGGCGGACGTGCCCTCAAGTTCTACTCTTCTATGCGTCTTGACGTCAGAAGAATTGAGACCATCAAGAGCGGTGATCAGATGCTGGGCAACAGAACCAGGGTCAAGGTTGTGAAGAACAAAGTGGCACCCCATTTAAGCAGGCTGAGTTTGATATCATGTATGGACAGGGCATTTCCAAGGCCGGAGATGTGTTAGACTGTGCCGTAGAGGAAAAAATTGTTGAAAAGCTGGCTCCTGGTATAGTTATGCTGGAGAAAGGATTGGACAAGGCCGTGAAAACGTAAAGAAATGGCTGGAGGAAAATCCTAGTATTCTCGATAAGATTGAAGGACAGTTGTTAGAGACGCTGAAACCAGAAGAAGTTCCAGAACAGGACGTTGATTTACAAGTCGATGAAGACGGTGTAGTCATCGAATAAATGCTTACATAAATTTAGGAGAAATCAATGGAAACAATCAAATGTATCACACAGAGAAGAAGTATCAGAAAGTTTAGAGGAGAAAAAAGTAGGACGTGATGTCATCAAGACAATCGTATCTGCAGCAGCTTTTGCGCCGTCGTGGAAGAATACACAGATTACGAGATATATTGTGGTTGAAAATGAGAACGTAAAAAGAAGATTGCAGAGGAATGTGTTCTGGGATTTACTTTTAACGCTAAAACCATTGCCGGTGTCCACAGCTGGTAGCTGTGACTTATGTTGCAGGACGCTCTGGATTCGAAAAAAAGACGGAAGCTATTCCACTTCTAAAGAAGATAGATGGGAGCACTTCGACGCTGGTATTGCCACACAGACCTTCTGTCTGGCCGCCTGTGAGAAAAGGGGTAGGGACTGTTATTTTAGGAATCTTTGACGAAGAGAAAGTTGCTCGTGCTATTTCGTTGCCAGAGGGGCAAAAAGTTGCAGCATTGATTGCAATGGGTTATCCAGAGGGAGAATCCCCGGCAGTCCTGAGAAGAAAAGAAGCGGAGGAACTGGTCAGTTTTATTTAAGCTGTCAGATTATCAGCCGCTAGAAATACTGTTTATGATAGGAACAGAGTATACGTTTGTATATTCTGTTTTTCTTTTTACCAACCCTTGACAATCATATTGTAATGTGATACTATTTTGATATCATATTAATATCGAATTAGAGAAAGAAATGAGGAGACTATCATGGAAACGAAACAGATCACACAAAAGGAAATAAGACCGGTTAACGGAATCTTGATGCTGATATTAATTACAATTGGTATTGTTGCTGCCATCGCACTGATCATCCTAGGCGCATTTTTCTTAAATGACGGATCGACAGCTGCAGGTGTAGCGATGCTAGTTGTGGGAATTCTTGGCACAATTATTGTCCGGTATTGTATGCAGGTCTCAAGGTGGTAGGACCTAATGAGGCATTGGTATTGACACTGTTTGGAAATTATTACGGAACAATTTTAAAGCAGGGATTCTATTATGTAAATCCATTTGCAACATACAATAATCCAGCCTATATGAACGCTTTGGAAAAGCCAAAGCCGCAGCGGCATCTGTGGAGACGGAGAAGGGGCGCAGAGGAAGTTCGGGTTCAGTTAAGGTCAATGCGAAAAGACCATTTCATTGAAAGATACAACGCTGAATAATGGCATTCAGAAAGTCAATGATGTCATGGGGAATCCGGTTATCATCGGCGCAGTCGTAATCTGGAAGGTTATCGATCCGACAAAAGCCGTATTCAACGTGGAAGACTACACCGAATTTCTCTCGATTCAGACCGATTCAACGATTAGAAATATTTCTAGGATGTATCCATATGACTTATTGCAGACTGAGGAACACGAAAACTCTACAGAAAAAACCTTAAGAGGCAGTGCCCAGGGAAATCGCGGACAACATGAAGACAGAACTGAGCAAAAAAGTAGAGTTTGCTGGATTAGAAATTCAGGAAGTTAGGATTACACACCTGTCATATGCAGAAGAAATTGCAGCTGCTATGCTTCGCAGACAGCAGGCAGAAGCAGTCATCGCTGCCAGGGCAAAAATCGTTGACGGTGCTGTCAGCATGGTGAAGATGGCTATCGATAAATTAGGGGAAGAGGAAGTCGTCATATCTTGATGAAGAACGAAAGGCTGCTATGGTATCCAATCTTATGGTAGTTCTCTGTTCAGAGAAAGATACCCAGCCTATCGTCAACAGCGGCAGCATCTACTAAGTTCAAAGGAACAGGGATTAGAAAGCGGAGGGATTCATGGATAAAGATAAAAGTATAGAGGATAAAGAGCGAGAACTCACGCTACGGCTGCAAAAACTGCAGCAAATGGAGAAAGAGATTAAGGAAAAGGAAAATCCATCAAACAGAATGAAAAGGCCAAGAAACAAGTCATTTTGAGAATCGCCCTCTCTGTGGGAAGAGATATCCAGGTGGGCAGATGAAGATTTCCGTTCCATCAACAGTCAAATTGAATATCTTTTGACGGAGTCTGTTAGAGCAAGAAAAAATAGGGGGATGATTGAAAAAAAGCAGATATGCAGCCATGTTTATGCAACTCGGCTGCAAGCTGCTTTTTTCTATGTTAAATTGATAATAAACTGTGTTAAAATGAAAAGGAGGGATAAAATTGGAGGTGAATGTTGAATGCAGGTTTTAGCCTTTGTGATATTCTTTTTGTTTATTGCTTTTACAGCAGGCATAGTAATTGTTATCAGATCATTTTTCTTACTTGTAAAAAGAGTATAAGGAAAAAAAAAAAGCTGGATAGGGTTTTGAAAAAGGTGTAGCCACTATTCTGATTGGTATAATATTGACTTTATTACCTACGGCTTCGTTTCTTTTAATTCGATATAGTAACAGTATTGGAGAACGAAATTATGTGGATACAGGAACACTTATCGTTTGGGATCCAGGACAAACTTCCTTTCATTATAAGGGGAAAAATATGAAGAAATAAATTTGAATTTAGGAAATAAAGATACAGTTTATTGGAAAGAGTCATTTCAGGCTGATAGGAAAATTATCTTTAACATTATGTCGGAAATCAGTTTGATAGACAGGATCTTTAATGCAAATGAAAAGAGAATGTTTATCTGGTAACAAATAGCACTGGCTTCCCGATTTATAGCAGTTATAATTTGTTTACGTCAGAAAAACATCGTTTAAAAGTAGAAGCCTACTACAACGATTTGAACCATTATGATTTTTGGCTATTACCTGATGGTGATGAGAATAATCGAAACATAAGCATAAATCGAAGCGAATATGGGCAATTGCTAACAATAGCCAATCGTAAAAAAACAAAGAAAATAAATTTGAAGAACAGCAGTGAAAGTTTTGAATTGTACTCTATAAGCAAAGATAAAGTCATCGAGATAAGTGGTCCATGCCTTATAAAGTATGGTGATAAATGGTATATGGAGGGGATGACGACTGATTTTGATGACGATGATTTAGATCTTCTTACCAGCGTAATTGAACTGCCCAATCATATAACTGAAAAATTAAACAAAATACACGGTAAAACCATTTGACAATACTCGTCCGATGTGCTAAACTAATTGAGTTAGACCGCTCGGAAAAGGTTTTTAGAAAGCGTTTGTACATACGCTACCTGAAAAGGCGAGACTGGATAGAGGAGGTAAGAATAGAATATGTACGCAGTAATTGAAACAGGCGGAAAGCAGTACAGAGTACAGGAAGGCGACGTTTTAACAATTGAAAAGTTAAATGTTGGCGCTGGAGAAAAAGTAGAATTCGACAAAGTACTGGTTTTAGCTAAAGAAGGAGACCTTAAGGTAGGTGCACCTTACGTGGAGGGAGCCAAAGTATTTGGCGAAGTTGTAGAGAACGGCAAAGGACAGAAAGTCATCATCTACAAGTACAAATCTAAGAAGGACTACAGAAAGAAACAGGGTCACAGACAGCCATATACAATGGTTAAGATTGAATCATTAGACGGTTCAGCTCCTAAAGCAGCTCCTGTCAAGGAAGAAGCTAAAGTAGAAGCAACTGAAGAACCGAAAGCTGATAAGAAAATTTCAGCATCTAAAAAAAAGACGAATTAATTGCTTTTGCCAATGAACATGGTATTGAAGTAGATGAAAAAGGCAACAAAAGCTGTCATCATCGAAACAATTGAAGCAGCATTAAAATAATTCCCTTATAGAGCCACGAAATAACAAGGAGGTGTCTGGTCTATGGCAAGTAAAGGAGTAGGTATAGCTCGAAGAACGGTCGTGATTCCGAGTCCAAACGTTTAGGCGTGAAGAGAGGAGACGGTCAGTTTGTTAGTGCTGGCAGCATTTTGTTAGACAGAGGTACAAAATTCCATCCAGGTAATAATGTAGGCATCGGCGGAGATGATACATTATTTGCTAAGATTGAAGGTAATGTTAAATTCGAAAGAAAAAAGACAAGACTAGAAAACAGGTTAGCGTTTATCAAAAGAAGCATAAAAACTTTGAGCCCCTAAATTTTTTTAGGGGCTTTTTCTGTTAGTTATTGCACATATAAAAACGTAAGGAGGTTCTGACATGTTTTGTAGATAGAGCCAAAATATATATAAAAATCAGGCAAAGGCGGAAACGGATGTGTTTCCTTTAGAAGAGAACCTTTTGTACCGGAAGGCGGTCCTGACGGCGGCGATGGCGGAAAAAGGCGGAGACGTTGTTTTTCAGGCAGATAGAAACTTGAGAACTTTGATGGACTTCAGGTATAAGAGAAAGTACGAAGCCGAAAACGGACAGGACGGCATGAAGAAAAACGCTTTGGAAAAAATGGTGAGAATTTAGTCATCAAAGTGCCTATGGGGACTGTAGTCATAGATGAAGAAACTGGTCTAGTTATGAAGGATCTTACGGAAGACGGCGAAGCTTTTGTTGCGGCAAAGGGCGGTAAAGGCGGTAAAGGCAATACGAACTTTAAGAATTCTGAGACAAGCGCCAAACTTTGCGGAAGCCGGCGGTTTTGCAAAAGAGAGAAGTATCATTTTAGAAATGAAGATGATAGCGGATGTGGGACTAGTGGGATTCCCTGAATGTGGGTGTCTAGCCTTTTAGCTACCGCTACCAGTGCACAGCCGAAAATTGAGAACTATCATTTCACTACCATTGCACCCAATTTAGGTGTGGTACAGATCTTTGACACCAGTTTCGTCATGGCAGATATTGCAGGCATCATTGAAGGCGCTCATAAAGGGTTAGGACTGGGATTAAAGTTTTTGAAGCATATTGAAAGAACGAAGATATTGATACATGTCGTAGACGTTTCAGGCAGTGAAGGCCGGGATCCGATTGACGACTTTGAAAAGATCAACAATGAACTGCGCGAATACAGCGAACGAGTGGCCAAGAAACCGATGCTGGTGGCAGCCAAT
>VOFH01003959.1_pt1 | contig 28098 bp, 38 predicted proteins | sample 5384091 | NCBI WGS metagenome assembly VOFH01 (sample SAMN12384727, study PRJNA508395) | human gut metagenome | isolation source: healthy gut G | host: Homo sapiens
TCAATTGTACTTCGTTCAGTTACGTATTGCTCAAGTTTGTCTACTCCGCAGGCGGCAGGGAACTCGGCTCCGTGAATATCCGTTACACTGCGGATGTTCACGCCGCCTCATACCGCGATTATTTCAAGATGGCGCTTTTCATCTTCTGACCTGACTTTTTTTCTATTATAATAGCGGTGCCAGCAGGCGTAGCACACTCTGGCAGAAGCCGTACCGGTACCGGCCGGTTTTCTGCAGAACTCTGCCGTCATCTGCTCTGAGCACAAACGTATTCAGGCAGTCTTCCTTTACCTGCCACAACCGCGGAGCGGTAGAAGAAAACGCCGCACTCGAAATGCAGATATAGGCTGCGGAAGTCAAGATTCACGCTGCCCACCGTTGCGATCATCGTCACAGACAAAACATTTTGCGTGAATAAATCCCGGCGTGTACTGATAAATTTTTTGCCCCCGCTTTGTATGAGCGGTTGCATAGTAGACTGCGTGAGCAGGAAAATCATCTTCTTGTCCGGAATCCCCGGCGTCACAACCGCACGTCCACACCGTCCTTCGCCGCGTTGCAGAGCGCCGTCAGCATCTCATGGTCAATGATCAGATACGGTGTGAAGATATGGGCATGTAATTCTTGCCCTGTTTATGATATTCAGGTAAAATATTTTCGCCCCACATTCATGATCCAGAGGGCTGTCACCGTACGGCTGCACGAACCCGTCATTCTCAAAGGGGTGCTTTCTGATGCTGTGCCGGCATAAACCGGCTGTAATCTTCCGTGGAATGGACGATGTATTCCACATGGACAAAACATGCTGGGTTCAGACTCAGACCGCCTCGCCCTCGATGCGCACGCCGGTGTCCTTCCAGTAGCCGAACCGTTTTACCTCATTGATATATTCATCTGCCAGATTGATCCGCCGTAAAACCGACCGCGCCGTCCACCACAAAAATCTTCCGGTGATCCCGGTTGTTTCATGATTACCGAGAGCAGCGGCCGGAACGGATTAAAGCGGCGCGCCGGTGCCTTGCCCTTGAAAGGCGCTTATAATACCGCGGCGGCAGTGTGCCCAGATGCAGCCACATCATCGTAGATCAGGCGTACCTCCACGCCCTCTTTGACCTTTTTCTCAGGATATCCTCGATCTGGTGAACATATGTCCCTCCTCGATGATGAAATACTCCCAGAAAAATAAAGTGTTCCGCGCTCTCCAACTGCAAGCATATCGGGAACATCGCCTCCCCGCTCTCATAATACTTTGTGGCGGTATTTCCGGTAGACCGGAAAATGTCCCCAGATCCGCAATATATTTTGATCTGTCGTAAAGCCGATGGATCCGCCTCCTGCAGCAGCCTGACCCGCCTCCTCGTCTACCGGCATGCAGGCATCCACTTCCAGTTCACGGCATCCATCTGTTCTCTGGTGTGCTTCGTCAGAACCGGAGCGTCCAAACAGGAAATACAGCATGATTCCAAGGATCGGCGACAACAGAGATCCAGAAACGTCCAGGAAAGTTTATTCCGGATTCTCCCACTTGTTCGCAATCACAAGCACCAGAACAATCGCCGCAGCGCGGATTATCAGGTTCGCATAGGTAAACTGATAGCTGAATTTCCACAGCACCAGAAACAGCCAGCAGATCTGCAGCAATATCGAAACCCCCGACAATTGTCAGTCTTCCCATCAGAAGGTGTGCAATCTTCTTCATAAGTCTCCTCCCTTTCAAAACCGTATTTTTTATCTTACGTTTTTCATATAAAATGTCAACCGCCGGTCACGTCACCTCCTCCTTCCCTTCCCTTCTTCCTTCCCTTCCCTTCCTTTACTTCCCTTCCTTTCGTCTTGCAGCATTCTATTTTTCTTCAGCCTCCGCTCCTCTTAGCCTCGCAGATGGTCGACATGAATCATTCCCCAGCATTTTCGCTGCCAAAATTTTGCTCTCCCCGCGGATAGCTCTCTCGTACAATGCAAAATTTCATCTCCGCCGGCGACAGATACGGATACTTCTGAAATGCAAGCGCCAGTGCACCCGTGACAACCGGCGCCGCCATGGAAGATCCCGCTCTTTACCCGGTATCCGTTTTTTTCTGCCGCAGCTTTTAATCGCGTGCCGAGCCGATTTCGGCTTTACAATACAGCATGCCGTCGGACCGTTGCTGTACCCGTCTTAAGCCCCGCTTCCCGGCTCGCTCTTTCCGTCGTCACTGCTTCCGATCGTTACAATCTTTCTTGAGATTCCGGGAATGGTCACCGAATTTTCCTTAGGGCCGTTATTTCCGGCTGCCGCGACAACCATGATCCCCTGTCCCAGAGATCGTCCACCGCGCGCTAAAAGTTCCTGCTGTTCCCGCTCTCCCGCGCTTGGAAGCATTCCAACGGAAATATTCAACGGATCTGATATTCCCTGCTGGTTCTTTTGCAATCCACTCCCATTCCCGCCAGAACATCCCTGGTATTTCCGTTCCCCTTGGCGTCTAGCACCTTTTAACATCACGATATCCGCCTGCAAAATCCATATCTCCGAAGAAATCTTCAAGTCCCTGAATATCTGTCAGAACCACAAATCATCATCTGTATCACCTGTAACAAGTCCACATGAGATTCCGGCAACCATAGCCTTAATCGGAACACCTGCAGCCATAAGTGACATACATGATGCACATGTTGAAGCCATTGATGTAGAGCCGTTTGACTCAAATGTCTCAGATACGGCACGGATAGTATATGGGACCTCCTCAATGCTTGGAAGTACAGGAACAAGTGCCTTCTCAGCAAGTGCTCCGTGTCCAATCTCACGACGTCCCGGTCCACGTGATACCTTTGTCTCTCCTACAGAATATGCAGGGAAGTTATAGTGATGCATATATCTCTTTGTTGTGATATTAGCATCAAGTCCGTCGATTTTCTGAATCTCTGATAAAGGAGCAAGTGTTACAACATCACAAATCTGTGTCTGTCCACGTGTAAACATTGCAGAGCCGTGAACTCTAGGAATCAAATCAACCTCTGCTGCGAGTGGTCTGATCTGGTTGATTGCACGGCCGTCCGGACGCTTATGATCCTTTAAAATCATCTTTCTGACTGTCTTCTTCTGATACTGGTAAATAGCCTCACCAAGTACTGCAGGTACTCCTCATTGTCAGCGAAGGCTTCCTCTAACTTCTCTGTGATAGCTCTTATATTTTTCCTCACGCTTCTGCTTCTCATCTGTGAATACTGCCTCCTCCATCTGCTCAGGAGTAACAATTTTCTTGATATCCTCGAACATCTGCTCAGGAATAGCACAGCTCTCATACTCATGCTTTGGCTTGCCAATCTCATCACGGATCTGATCCATGAATGCGATAACTGTCTGGTTGATATCGTGGCACTTGTAGATTGCCTCAATCATCTGATCCTCAGGAATCTCATTGGCTCCTGCTTCAATCATGATGACCTTTTCCTTTGTAGAAGCAACGTGAGCTGTAAATCGCCCTCATCCCACTGCTTCTGTGAAGGGTTTACGATAAACTCTCCATCAACAAGTCCCATCTGTGTCATGGCACATGGTCCGTCAAACGGAATATCTGATATATGAACAGCAAGAGCTGTACCGATCATTGCAACTATCTCAGGACGGCACTCAGGATCCACTGACATGACAAGGTTGTTTAATGTAACATCATTTCTGTAATCCTTTGGGAAAAGAGGTCGCATAGGGCGGTCAATTACACGGCATGTAAGGATAGCGTTCTCAGATGCCTTTCCCTCACGCTTGTTAAAACCACCCGGAATTTTTCCTACAGAGTACATCTTCTCCTCGAACTCAACGCTGAGTGGGAAGAAATCCACACCGTCACGTGGCTTGTCAGATGCTGTAGCTGTTGAAAGGACTGTTGTATCACCATACTTGATAAAAACAGCTCCGTTTGCCTGAGCTGCTACTCTTCCGATATCTACAGTAAGAGTCCTGCCGGCAAGTTCCATTGAATAACTTTTGTACATATTAATTCTCCTTAAAATTCTTTTTTTGCAGAAGTGTATTCCTCTTCCGAAACTACTAAACAATACATGTACGCTCATGCACTCTTTAGTGGTCTCGGCTTACTTCTGCTTTTCAAAAAACAATAATAAAAACAATAATAGAGCGGAATAATAATTACTCCGCTCTAAAGAAAATACTATTTTCTGAGTCCTAAACGCTCGATAAGTGAACGATATCTCTCGATATCAATCTCCTTAAGGTATGCAAGTAATCCACGTCTCTGACCGATCATCTTTAACATTCCTCTTCTTGAGTGATGATCCTTTGGGTTCTGTTTGAAATGCTCAGTTAACTCTGCGATTCTTGCTGAAAGAATTGCAATCTGAACCTCTGGTGAACCTGTGTCATTTGGTGTTCTACCGTACTCTGCGATAATAGCCTGTTTCTTTTCCTTTGCGATCATTGTTGATCCTCCTTATATTATAATGCGCCCTGATAACTGTATGATGCTCAGCAATAGGTCGGAGTGTCCAACTACCGAACATGGGCAAAACCACACTTATGCAGTATAGCATAGTAAGCATTTGTTGTAAACTGTTTTTTTATTAATCCGGCAAATATCTTGCGACACAAATCGGATTTCTGTAATATGCATTTGAAACCTTGATTCCATCACGCTTGTTGCTGGCATGTACAATCTGTCCGTTTCCGATATAAATTGCAACATGTGAGATACTCCTTCCACTTCCGTAGAAGAATAAATCTCCCGGCTTTGCTTCAGATGCACTGATTTTTGTGCCGCATGAAGGCTGTGCTTTTGATGAATGCGGTAACAAAACTCCATACTTTCCAAGTATTCTCATTGTAAAACCTGAGCAGTCAACACCATTCTCAAGGCTTGTGCCTCCCCACACATATCTGTTTCCGACAAACTGTAATGCATACGATACAACAGATGCCCTTACATCTGATACACCGTCACCATACTTCACCTGCTCTATTGTCTTTGCTGTAGGAAGTGCCTGTGCCAGTGTCACATAATCCTGTGATATATATCCTACCGAATCATCCACACTTATCTCAACCCAGCCGTCAGCGACAGAATTGACTGTGAATGCCTCTGAATTTCCAACCTGTGAAAGCACCGTAGCCTCTGTTGACTTCTCTGCACGCACATTCAGTGTTTCAGTATTTACAGTGGCAACCGTTTTAATCTCCTGTTCTGCAATAGACTCTGCCTCATCTCCTGTTACAAGATACTGCTTGCTTACATATCCTGTCACCTTGCCTGATGTAACCTTGTACCATTCTCCGGCATCCTCAAGCAGCTCACAGGCATTGTGATTGGTAAGTATTCCTATTACCTCGCTGTCTGTCGAAGCTTCCTGTCTGATATTTAAGTTTCCGCTGCTTATAACCGACATACCAAGATTTGTATAACCACAGGTCTGTGCGGCAGTCGGTGTCTGGGATGCCTCATTTGCCTGTTCTGTCTCCTGTGCAGTATTGCCAACCTGTGCACCCTGAGCAGATGCAGTAACAACATTGCTGTCGTTTTGCGCTACCGATACGTCAGCTCCATAATAAGTAAGAGCCGATGTAACCCCTGCTGTGAGAAGCTCTGTGGCATCTGCCGCCTCTGTCAGACCAAGAGCCACCCCCGCATTGACTGTTCTATTTTCCTTTAATGATGTTCTGGCATCTACTGTGCTGCTTGAACTCATAGATACAGCACCTACAATAATAGCAAACGCTACAACGCCTGCTGCCTGTCCTAATTTTAATTTATTTTTCATATAGCCTCCAGTTCATACTATCCATAATCCCATGTTTACGAGTATATCACAAATTGTTAAAATGTCAATATTTTTCCGTAATATTTCCGTAATATTTGTCATTTTTTCGTTATTTTGGGTAATTTCGCAAAAAAACAGCCACACTAGAATGTGTGACTGCCTGCATAATTGATTGTATAATTGATATCTGCACTCATCTGGCTCTTTAACGCTTCTATTGAATCAAACTTCATCTCAGGTCTTACGAACTTATGAAGCTCTACCATGATATCCTGTCCGTAAACATCCTGCCCAAAATCTATGATATATGTCTCTGCACCGATTGGATTTTTGCCCTCTATAGTAGGCTTGCATCCTATATTGGTTACACCAAGGTACCAGTTGTCCCTGACAAGAACTCTTGACATATACACTCCCTTTGGTGGAAGCAGCTTATCGTGCGGCACTGAAAGGTTGACTGTCGGAATGCCAATAGTCCTGCCCAGTGCTCTGCCATGCACTACTCTTCCTTTTATGAAAAAGGGATATCCCAGCAGTTCATTCGCCTTTTTAATATGTCCTGCCGCAATCTCCTCGCGGATATAGGTACTGCTTATATCCCTGTCTCCATCCTTTATCTTGTCCACCACAATAAGCTCGTATCCAAGCTCTCCTGCCATCGCAGAAAGCAGCCGATGGTCTCCTGCCCTGTTGTGTGCCCGAAACGGAAATCATCTCCGACAATGATACACTTGACATTAAGACTTTTAATCCAGAGGAAAAACACTCACCCTTGTCTAAGCAGTGATTTCATGCAGCCATGGCAGCCCAGCCCTCTCCGATATCCATTGCACAGCGTACGGATATAAGTTCCCTTGGAACAGTGCACCGTCATCGTCAGGCAAATCAATGGAAGATATCAAACACCTCTTTTTGGCTTTTCTATGGAAAAATTTTAACCGTGCAAGCTCATAGAGCTTTTTCCATTGACCTTTAGAGCCGAATACATTGGCGGCACCTGCTTTTGTCTGCCAATAAACTGTGATATTGCATCATACACCGCCTGCTCAGTCACATTTCCGTTGACTTTAAGAGTGCCCGAAATATTGGCGGAATCTGCTCATAATCTCCAACGAACTGCAAAATAGCCGCTTCCACGGTCTGTTCTTTCAGCAATGCAGACCTCTCTGGAACGATCTTCTTTCACCGTTCCGGTCATATCCTGTGGAATATCGGTTGTAATGCCGTCAAAGATACATCACCGTACGATATACACTTTATTCCTTATCCGTCAACAAGTTCACATACCTTTGTTGCATTTCCGATGCATACGGGAAGTACTCCGGTCGCTGATTGATCGAGCGTTCCGGTATGTCCAATTTTACGCTCATGTCCGCCGCCAAAATGCCGACGCAACCTTTGCTACCACGTCAACGCGCAGACTGCCCTTAAAGTACCCCATTTTTAAAAAGCAACCTTTATAATTCCGTTTATCATATTTATAATACCTTCTCAACTTTCGTAGCACATCATACTCTCATCTGCCTCTTCTGACAATATAACATCACCATTCAGATCCGGCAGCATTGAAATGTCCGCCCCAAAATCTTGTTCAAGCAAATGCCGCATCAAATGTATCATCGTTTATCCTTGAATAATCAATGCCCATCTTAAGCCGTATATCCTCAGTCTTTTTTCAGTGCAGGAAAGGAATACTGCACCATGTTCCACATCTTTCTGTATTGCGCATCTGCAGAAGTTCAAACACAAGATTCCTTCCATAATTTGTTCTGCAAAGCCCCGTTTTGACATGATGCATGCAAATGTCTTCGCAGACGTCAAAAGAAGCTGCACTCCCAGTCTGCCTGTGCCACTGCAGACGAAGCTATGAAAGATCGCCTGTCCCATGGCACGGTTCTGGTTGTATGCTTTTCTAAATTAAAATGTTTCATCCAAATTTTTGCCTTGAAATCAGGATAATATCCAAATATCTGCTCACCCTCTCTGCTAATTCTGACACGGCAGCCTCTCTCCATAAATCCGTCAAGCACATATGAACCTGCAATGTTTCCAACGCCTGAAGCCTTGAAAATCTGTCTGATTTCCGCATGTCCGATAACCTTCTCCTCAAATACAGGATCAAGCATACCCTTCATGGCAGCAGATACATCCTCGATTGCATTGTAGATGACCTTGTAAAGTCTGATATCTACGCCCTCACGGTCTGCTGTAGCCTTGGCAACAGGATCCGGTCTGACGTTAAAGCCAATGATGATTGCATTTGATGCTGATGCAAGGATAACATCTGACTCGTTGATGGCACCAACGCCGCCATGGATGACCTTGACCACAACCTCCTCATTTGAAAGCTTGACAAGACTCTGTTTAACAGCTTCAACTGAACCCTGTACATCTGCCTTTACGATGATATCAAGCTCCTTCATATTGCCGGACTGAATCTGTGAGAACAGATCATCAAGTGACATCTTTGCCTTTGTATCCTCGATGAGCTTATTCTTCTCCTCTGAAATATATGTGTCAGAGAATGCCTTTGCCTCCTTCTCTGAATCGCATGCCACAAATGTCTCTCCTGCTGATGGCACACTGTTAAGTCCAAGTATCTCTACAGGCGTAGAAGGCTTAGCCTCCTTTACTCTGCGGCCCTTGTCATCAATCATGGCTCTTACCTTACCATAGCTGCTTCCGCATGCGATAGGATCTCCGACATGGAGTGTTCCTTTTTGTACAAGCACTGTGGCAACCGCACCACGGCCCTTGTCAAGCTGCGCCTCGATTACGAGACCTCTTGCGTTTCTATCAGGATTAGCCTTGAGCTCGAGCACCTCTGCTGTGAGAAGAATCATCTCAAGGAGATTGTCGATACCCTCCTTAGTATGTGCAGATACAGGACAGAATATTGTGCTTCCACCCCAATCCTCCGGGATAAGCTCATACTCTGAGAGCTCCTGCTTAACCTTGTCGATATTGGCACTTGGCTTATCTATCTTGTTGACAGCAACGATAATCTCTACACCGGCTGCCTTTCGCATGGTTTATTGCCTCAACAGTCTGCGGCATTACACCATCATCTGCAGCAACAACAAGGATTGCGATATCAGTAGAGTTTGCACCACGCATACGCATTGCTGTAAATGCCTCATGTCCCGGTGTATCAAGGAATGTGATGTTCTGACCATTGATTGATACAACAGATGCACCGATGTGCTGTGTGATACCACCTGCCTCACGGTCTGTAACACGTGTCTGTCTGATGGCATCAAGCAGTGATGTCTTACCATGATCTACGTGACCCATTACACAGACTACAGGTGGACGAGGAACCATCTTGCTCTCATCCTCTTCATCCTCCTTGAGAAGCTCTGCAATCACATCGACCTTCTCCTCTTCCTCACATATGAAATTGAACTCTAAAGCAATCTCCTCAGCAGCTGCAAAATCAACCTCAGAGTTAACTGTTACCATCTCGCCCTTCATAAAAAGCTTCTTTACGATGGCTGAAGGCTGAACCTTCATCTTATCAGCTAAGTCCCTTATTGTAATCTTCTCCGGAAGAGAAATTGTCTTAATCTCGTTCTCATCCTCTTTTGGCTGTGCCTTCGGCTGCTGTGGCTTTTTCTTACCGCCGTGCTTCTCGAGATTGATGTAATTCTCCTGCTTCTTTCCGAGCTTATCCTGCTTCTGGCTCTGATTGTGATTATGCTTATTCTTTCTATCGTTGCCTCTGTCGCGGCTCTCCTTTCCTCTTACATCATCAGGAGCTGCAACTGCAACTGTTTCTTTTCTGAAACGATTTCTGTCATCACCTCTGCTGCCTGTTCTATCGTTATTTCTATCATTGCTCCTGCTTCTGTCATTGCTTCTGCTTCTATCATTATTTCTGTCAAAGCTTCTGCCACCCTCTGCAGGACGTCTGGCGTCATTTCTGAAGCCTCGGTTATTGTCTCTATTATTGTCTCTGCTGTTATCTCGGTTATTGTTGTCGCGATTGTTTGTTCTTCTATCGCTGTTTCTGTCCGTATTTCTGCTTCTGTCGGCATTTCTGTCAGTGTTTCTGTTGTTGATTCTGTCGCCATTGTCCTGACGTCTGTCGCTTCTTCTATCAGCGTCAGCCTGACGTGCCGGACGCGAATTGGTTACCTTCATATCTGCATACGGATCCGCTGTACGCTCACTTATAGGGCGCATAGCTCTCTCTCCGACAGGTCTTGGCTTAATAATGCTGTGCTGCTCAGGACGTGATGACTGATTATCGCGTCTGCCATTGCCATTTCTGCGCTGCGAACTGTTATTTCCATTATTTCCGCTGCCGTTTCCACCATTTGTTTTCCTACCCTGCTTACTGTACTGGGCATTGAAAACTGCTGTGATGCTTGCCTTTTTCTTTGGTCTGTCGGCTGCCTTAGCCTCATCCTTTTTAGGTTCTTCCTTTTTAGGTTCTTCCTTCTTAGGTGCATCTTTTTTTACTTCTGTTTTCGCGTACTTCTTTCGTACAATTTGCTGTGCCTCATCCTCAAGACCGCTCTGCACATTTTTGACAGCAAACTGTGTGCCGTTTAATGTGTCTATGACTTCCTGCGACTTTATATTTAATTCTTTTGCAAGTTCATGAACTCTCATTTTTGCCATATATCTATTTTCCTCCATTATTCAGTTTTATTCGACTGCAACTTTTTTATCACTGCATTTGCAAGGTTTTCATCCGTTACTGCAAGGGAAGCGCGAAACTCTTTGCCTATTGCATTCCCTAACCCCACCTTGTCACTATAAAAATAAATCGGAACCTCATAGAAAGCAGTCATATCCGAAAAATGCTTCTTTGTGTTGTCTGATGAATCATCTGCAACTATCACTAAAAATGCCTTTCCTGTCTTTACAGCTTTCTCTGTAGAAAACTCTCCGCTAACCACATTGCCTGACTTTGCTGCTAAGCCCAGCATAGAAAGTACTCTATCTGTCAATTTGGTTCATCTCCTTTTCAAGCTCCTCATATACCTGTTCTGATACACTAACGCCAAGGGATCGCTCAAGTGCCTTTGTCTTTTTAGCCTTTTTAAAGCATTCAAGACTCTTACATATATAAGCTCCCCTGCCGTTTTTCTTGCCGGTGTCATCGAGAATTATGTCGCCCTCCGCAGTCTTTACCACGCGAATAAGTGACTTCTTTTCCTTCATCTCCTGACAGCCTACGCATTTGCGCATTGGAATCTTTTTATTTGCCATTACTGCTCATCACCACTATCTGCCGCATCATTTTCTGTACCTGCTGCTTCGTTCTCGTCAGCCTCTGTATCAAAAGCCTCTGCCTGTACATCTGCCTGTTCTGTATCAGCTAATCTCTCGTTCTCAGCAAGCTCATCATCCGAATAATCATAATCGTCATCATAATCATCCTCTTCATAGTCATTCTCATAATCCATGAAGTCCCCTGACTCTCTGGCCTGTGTCTCGCTCTTGATATCAATCTTGAAGCCTGTAAGTCTTGCTGCAAGTCTTGCATTCTGTCCTTCCTTACCGATTGCAAGGGAAAGCTGATAATCCGGAACAACAACCTTTGCTGATTTCTCATCTGCATCTGCGATAACAGAGATAACCTTTGCAGGGCTAAGTGCGTTCTGGATAAGTATTGCCGGATTCTCATCCCATGTGATGATATCGATTTTCTCACCGCGAAGCTCATTTACGATAGCATTTACTCTGGCACCATTCATACCTACACATGCTCCTACAGGGTCTACGTTTGGATCATTTGACCATACTGCAATCTTTGTTCTGCTTCCGGCCTCACGTGAAATAGCCTTTATCTCAACTATGCCCTCTTTAACCTCTGTAACCTCTGACTCGAAAAGTCTCTTCACAAGCTCAGGGTGTGTTCTTGAAACAAGAATCTTTGGTCCCTTTGATGTGGACTTAACCTCAAGAATATATACCTTGATACGCTCTGTAGGCTTGAATACCTCACCCTTTATCTGCTCACTCTCAGTCAAAAGTGCATCTGCCTTACCTAAGTTGATGCTGACATTCTTTCCGATGTATCTTTGAACAACACCTGTCACAACATCCTTTTCCTTGCTGTTGTACTCGTCAAATATTACCTTTCTCTCCTCCTCGCGGATTTTCTGAAGGATAACATTCTTTGCGTTCTGTGTAGCAATACGTCCGAATTCCTTTGACTTAACCTCAACTCTCACGATATCTCCAAGCTGATAGTTACCGTTTACCTTGTGCGCATCTGCTAAGGAAATCTCCTCAACCGGATCCTCAACCGTATCTACAACCGTCTTCTCCTGGTAGCATGAGAAAGCACATGTCTCAGGATCTATTTCTACCTTTACATTGTCTGATTTACCAAAATGGTTCTTGCAGGCAGTCACAAGAGAGTTCTCAATTGCCTCAAGTAAAGTTTCTTTACTGATGTTTTTCTCCTGCTCTAATATATTTAACGCTTCTAATAACTCATTGCTCATTATTTTTTCCTCCTATTTGTGTTATCGTGCGCTTTAATTAAAAATCCAATGCCTGACGTATAAGCGCAATGTCACTCTTATTGAATGTAGTCTCATTGCCGTCTTCATCGGTTATTGTCACTGTATCCTTATCATAGGCTTTAAGCAGACCATAAAATTCCTTTGATTTGTTGATAGCCCTGTATGTGCGAATCTCTATCTCCTTATTCATATTGCGCACATAGTCCTTTTCCTTCTTGAGAGGTCTTCCAAGCCCCGGCGAGCTGACCTCGAAGGTGTACGAATCAGGAATATAGTCCTCTCTGTCGAGAATCTCATTCATCTGCCTTGCAACCACTTCACAGTCATCAACAGTTATGCCACCCTCCTTATCGATATATGCTCTCAGGTAGTTCATACCGCCTTCCTTAACATACTCGACATCAACAAGCTCAAAATTCATGCTGTCAAGAATTGGTTGTATAAAGCTCTCCGTCTTTGCCTCATATACACTTGCCTTTGACATTTTATCACCTCTCTTTTTTATACTTGTAACTATTCATAATTGTTCCAAGTGGTTCTGAATAGCTGCCTGATGTTTATAAACGTGAATTGAGAGAGGACTTTTGCCCTCTCTCAATCTAGTCAACGTTGTTATCATAGGTATAATAGCACTATCAGAAAAAAAAATCAAGTTTTTTTAAAAAAGTACTTGCTTTTTTTAAAACTCCATGATAGTATAATACACGGTTCGTTGGTCAAGCGGTTAAGACGCCGCCCTCTCACGGCGGAAACACGGGTTCGATTCCCGTACGGACTGCTCACTGATATTTATTTAATTAAATACAGCCCAACCCGAAAGCATCGCATTTATGCGATGTTTTTTTATTGTTGTTAACACCGGACGCACCCGCTGCACCGAAATGCACCTTGCATGCGCTAACGCTACGCTGTCAAGATACTGTAGAATTATGCTTTTTAGGCTCACTTTGCTTGACGAAACCGTCGAAACGCGCCGTCCATGGCGCGGTTCTCCTTGACTTGCCTTCCATGGCAAGTCATTTCTGTGTTTCATAGGCATAATTCTACAGTATCTAAACAGCTTCGCTAGTCGCTTATGCAAGGTGCATTTCGGTGCAGCGGGTGCGTCCGGTGTCTATCCACGCTATGATAAATATTTCCGCCTTAAAGTAAAATTGCCTTGGAGCATTCCGTTTACCACAGAAATGCTCCAAGGCATAAATAATTCAAGTATAAATCCGGCTTAAAAATCAGTTATAATTAATCATCATATCCGTTAGGATTGTTCTTCTGCCATCTCCATGAGTCGGCACACATCTCCTTAATACCATACTGTGCTTCCCAGCCGAGCTCTCTCTTGGCCTTTGATGGATCACAGTAGCATGTAGCAATATCGCCAGGTCTTCTAGGCTTTATTGTATAAGGAATCTTAACACCTGTTGCAGCCTCGAAATTCTTTACGATATCAAGCACGCTGTAGCCGTGTCCTGTTCCAAGATTGTAGATGCAAAGACCTGCGTTCTCCTCAATTTTCTTTAAAGCCTTGACATGTCCAACCGCAAGGTCAACTACATGGATGTAATCTCTCACACCTGTTCCGTCAGGAGTATCATAGTCATCTCCGAATACTCCAAGCTCTTTGAGCTTGCCTACTGCCACCTGTGTGATGTAAGGCATGAGGTTGTTTGGAATACCGTTTGGATTCTCACCCATTGTACCACTCTTATGAGCTCCGATTGGATTGAAGTAACGAAGAAGAATAACGTTCCACTCATTATCTGCCTTATAGATGTCCATAAGTATCTGCTCAAGCATAGACTTTGTCCAGCCGTATGGGTTTGTACACTGTCCCTTTGGACACTCCTCTGTGATAGGAATCTGTGCAGGATCTCCGTATACTGTAGCTGATGAAGAGAAAATGATGCTCTTGCAGCCATTCTGTCTCATCACATCAACAAGTGTAAGTGTTCCTGCAATATTATTGTTATAGTACTCCCAAGGCTTTGCCACAGACTCTCCTACTGCTTTGAGTCCTGCAAAGTGAATACAGCTATCTATCTTTTCTTCCTTAAAAATCTTATTTAAGATGTCTCTGTCAAGGATATCTCCCTTATAGAACTTTATGTACAAAAAGCATTGAGTACATCTCCTCAAATTATTCCTACGCCATCACCGTGGAGGATATTGCTGGCTATGTCGGCGTGAGCCGCAGTCATCTATTCCGCTCGTTTGAGGCTGTCCTAGGGCGCTCCCCAAGGAATACCTGACGGATTTCCGCATGAAGCAGGCGTGCTATCTGCTGGAGCACTCCAGCCTGTCGATCACCGCGATCGCAAACTCGCTGGGGTTTGACAACAGTCTCTATTTTTCCAAAACCTTTCACCGGCAGAAAGGCATGTCGCCCAAAGAATACCGGGAAAAGAACCGCTCGTAATCACTCGCTTTTGCAGCCGTCCAACAGTTCCACCGCCTCTGCCAAGCACCGCGCGGGTAAAGTCATGGACGTCTTTTAGTTTTCTGGGAAAGACCATACCGCCGCCGATCATATGCGTGGTGTGCTGGTCTGATCCCGCTGTAAATGGCAGATTGTGCTCTTTTCCATAGGCCAGCGCCCGCTCGTTAAACAGCGGGTTCTTGTGGCAGTCGCTCGCCCTGCTGGAATGCATGGCGTTTACGCCCTCCACCGCATCCACATATTCCGGAAACAGCCGGATCTCGGGAATATAGTCCTCCTCCCGGAACGGGTGCGCATGGCTTATGATGCCGCCGCCCTCATGCACCAGTGCATACTGTTCCCCGATCGATGCATCCTTAATCTGCGGATGCGCAAGCAGCCATGCCTGATCCAGTCCGTATACCAAAAACTGTCCCCTCATAACATGCTTCCCATCCAAAAAACACCGAGAGCCCGATGCGTTCCCCCTCTGCCTTTGCATGCTCATATCCGAGACAGAAGCGCCGTACCCACTCCTCCCACGGCAGGAACGGTCCACCGAAGTATTTCCGTAAAAAAGTGATCCGTTACAATAATGCCGGTGTAACCCGCCTCTTTGTAGGCGCGCGCCATCTGGGCACCCGTGCTGCCGGCGCATGCGCTTGCCTCCGATGTATGCATATGTGTCTCATACAGGTATCTTTGTGTTTCCATCTTCATGCTGCTCCTTCTATTCTTCCTCATATCGGTCCTTCCCCGGTATCTCAACCGCAGACAGTTCCTCAATCGCTATGACGGTTCCATCTTCCATCCAAAGCGTCTTTTCGTATTCGTCTATCTTTTTACCGCCCGGTGACTGTCACATAGGCACCGCCCGCTTTTTTTCGCGTCCGGGCGAAAATAGGTCACCGTCACCCGCTCTCGCATCCGGGTGCTCCCGCAGCCAGACGAGCCTGCTCGTTTAACTCCTCCTTGCGGCTCTCGGAAAGCTCTGCGCGCTCCGTCGTGAGGCGTGCCGTCTCGCGGATCGCGTCCTCGTGTCCGCTCAACGCGGCAAACGGAGAGAACTGCGCCGCCCGGTCCCACAGGGACATCGGCGGATGCACGCGCGATCTGTGATGCACAAGCATCCGGATATCGTCATATTTGTGTTCTTCTACCGCATGATCCCAGTCCATTATGCCTTATGCCCTCCAATCTGGCTGTTCCGCTCCATCGCAGTCGCGCCCTCCTGCAGATTCATGCCCTTAAGCATCGCGTTTTTCCCGTACTTTTTCTTCACGGAAAGCATTGCCTCCTGCAGGCTGCGCTCCTTTTTCAGCCGCAGTTCTTCCTGCTTTTTCTCCTCTTCCTGTCCGCCTGTATCTGTAAAAAGCTCCAGTTGTTCGTATTGTTCTTCCGCCTCGGCGCGGGCTTCTTCCACCAGCCGGTTGCCCACAAGCGTGATTCTCCGCACGAGAAGCTTTGGATTCACAATGTCGTCATACAGCCCCATCACCGCCTCCATAATCTTACGGGAAGAGGAGGTTCTGGTTTTCAGGTTGACCGTACCGTGCGCATGCTTGGGAATCTTTCTCCCGTAGCGGTCCGCCACAATCTCTCCGCGATAGTCTGCATAAAGTGCCGGGTTTGTAATATTTTCAATGTCATAGCCGACGGTAAGCACAAGCTGATCCGTCACAAGACGCCGTTCCACCAGATCCAGCGCCAGCGCATCCGCCATCTCCTGCACCACCAGCCGCGCACCCTTTGCGTCGTAGGGGCAATGCAGTACCTGCCCCTGAACTTATGCTGTTCACCTGCGGTCTGTACGCCTTAATCTGTTCCATCGTCACCGGCTCCCAGCCCCACGCGTGGTCGATGAGCAGCTCCGCATTCTTGCCGAACAGCCGGTATAACAATTCCTCGTTGTGGAACTCTCTGGCTCCTCCCAGCGAGCAGCGCGCAATGTCTCCCATCGTATACAGACCGTTCTCCTCCAGCTTTCTTCTGGTAGCCCCGTCCCACCGCCAGAAATCCGTCAGCGGACGGTAATTCCAGAGCAGTCTGCGGTAACTCATCTCGTCCAGTTTTGCAATGCGCACACCATTTCGATCCGGCTTTACATGTTTTGCCACAATATCGAGCGCCACTTTGCACAGATAGAGATTGGTTCCGATCCCGGCGGTTGCCGTGATGCCCGTCTCAGCAAAGACATCCTGTATCATTTTCGCCGCAAGTTCTCTCGCTGTCATGTGGTATGTCCCCAGATAATGTGTGACATCCATAAACACCTCGTCGATAGAATAGACATGAATATCCTCCGGCGCCACATAACGCAGATAGAGATTGTAAATTCTGGTGCTGTAATCCATGTAGAGCGCCATGCGCGGCGGTGCGATCTGATAAGTCAGCCGTTCTTTCGGATGCCCCGCATTCACTTCTTTTACTTTCTGTACGACCTCAAAGAGCCTCGCTCTTCCCGGAATGCCATAGGCTTTCAGGGAAGGCGATACCGCCAGACAGATTGTCTTTTCCGTGCGCTCGGGGTCTGCCACCACAAGGTTGGTCGTAAGCGGATCCAGCCCACGTTCCACGCACTCTACCGATGCATAGAAAGACTTTAAATCAATTGCAATATACACGTGTGCTTCGTCCATCTGCGCCCTCCTTTTTCTCTATTATAGCAGAAAAAAGGACAGAGTATCCAACAACTTACTCTGTCCTTTGGCAAAACCATCAAAAATTCTTCTGTTCTGCAAAATACTGCTTCGTCTCGGCAGCCACCACACCGCTTAGCGCCACCAGTGCAATCCAGATTCGGCAGCGCCATCAGTCCGTTAAAATATCCGCAATCGTCCAGACTGCCGACACGGTCATAAACGGTCCGATCAATACCGCCAGAATATACAGCCAGCGATAGCATTTTAACACCCCGGGACGGTTGCCCACCAGATATTCCAGACATTTCTCGCTGTAATAATTCCAGCCAGGATCGTTGTAAATGCAAAAAACACCAGACACAGCATCAGCAAAAACGAGGAGACGTGTTCCGGGAACGGAAGCACGATCTGAAAACGCTCTCGTCGTGACATCCACCCCGTCCAGGCCGATGTTCCACGTATCCGATGATGATGGACAATCCGGTCATCGTACAGATAATCAGCGTATCGATCACCGTTCCCATCATGGATACCAGTCCCTGCGCCTAAAATCTGTCATTTTTCCAAGAGAAACGAACTGATATCCGATAACTTCATTGTTCTCGTCAAGGGCGATACCTGTTACATAGCCTTCTGCCATCTCAAGGTAACGAACACCTTTTGCCTTTGTTGCGTACATTGTACCAACCTGTGAGCGAAGTCCCAACAGCAAGTCCGTCATCAGAGAATGCACTCTGTGTACGTCCGTAAACAATCTGTAAGAATAATTCTCTCATAGCTGTGTTGATAGCATCACAAACTAAGTCTGTATTTAAAGCTTCAAGGATTGTTTTTCCCTGTAAAACTTCTGCTGCCATAGCTGCAGAGTGAGTCATACCGGAGCATCCGATGGTCTCAACTAATGCCTCTTCAATCACACCATTCTTTACATTCAGTGAAAGCTTGCAGGCACCCTGCTGAGGTGCACACCAGCCTACACCGTGTGTAAAGCCTGAAATATCTTCAATTTTTTTGGAGTGAACCCACTTGCCTTCTTCTGGAATTGGAGCTGGTTCATGTTTTGCGCCTTTTGCTACTGGGCACATGTTTTCATCTGCATTGCCTTGATCAGTTTCAGATTCGCCTGCTCAATCTCACTTAATCCCGCATCGCCTGCAGTCGCTCCCCGGCGGGCGTATACCAGCTGCACGCATCAAAATGCGCCTGCAGATAGGTGTCATCAAAGGTTTTTCCATGTCTGGCATAAATCTCGTTTGCCGCCAGATGAGCTCCTGCTCTGACAGATCCGACAGATTCTCCTCCGTCACCGGCAGTATTGCGCCAACCGGAACGACATACTGATCGGCATCGTAATGAACGTCATCCGCAGCGATCTTCACACTTGATGCGATGGCCGTGACCTCCTCCATCATGGATCCGTACTCTTCCACGATTGTCTGATCCTCCGTATCGCACGCAACATCCGTCGGCTGCATCAGGTAATACAGCGTTCCGTCCTCCGTGTGAGGCGATCAGGTTCTCTCCCGCACCGTAATTCATCCATGCGTCGCTTTTTCAAAGGAACACAGGTAGCCAAGTCCTTCCATCTTCTCATAGGAAGCCGTCTGATAGATGGTAAATCCATTCTCATCCTCTTTGATCGTACAGCGGTCCGCCCAGTCTTCCGGAAGCATCACTGTAATGTCGTTCCATGTATAATCTTTACCGTTCTCCACAGGTGAACTGTTCTTTGCGCCGCATCCTGTCAAAATCAGCATTCCTGCAAGAAGCATTCCCTGCACCCATCTTCTCTTCATTGTCTCTGTCCCTCTTCTGTTGTCCTACCGCTTTTCCACTACCTCGCTGCGGTTCTTGTAAATCGAATTTGCCGGAACCACGCCACGCACGCTCGAAAGCGGATAAACATTGGTGTGGCTTCCGATGACGGTTCCGGATTCAGCACGGAATTGCAGCCGACTTCCACATAGTCGCCGAGCATTGCTCGAATTTCTTTAACCCTGTTTCAATTTTTCTCATCATGATCCTTTACCACCACCAGCGTCTTATCCGACTTGACATTGGAAGTGATCGAGCCGGCACCCATATGGGATTTGTAACCGAGAATCGAATCTCCCACGTAATTGTAATGCGGAACCTGCACGGAATTAAAAATCACAACGTTTTTCAATTCTGTTGAATTGCCCACCACGGAGCCTTTTCCTACGATGGCATTCCCCTGATGAAAGCGCAGTGTCTGATTTCCGCATCCTCATCAATAATTAAAGGTCCATTTAAGAAAGCAGTCGGTGCAACCGTCGCACTCTTCGCCACCCAGATGTTCTCGCCGCGCTGCTCATAGACCTCCGGGTCAAGCGTCGGTCCCAGCTTCTTTATAAAGTCGCTGATTTTCGGCAGAGCCTCCCACGGATAGGTCAGTCCCGCAAACAGTTCCGCCGCAATCGTCTCCCCTAAGTCATATAACTGGCTGATTTTTGCTGTTTCCATCACACAAATTCCTCTCTATTCCCTGTAATTTTTATTGACATAAGCCTGGATCTCTTCGCTGTCCTCCGGCATACGGCATCCGACAATGAACTCACCGTCATTATCCGTACTGCGGATGATATGTCCGTCCAGCGTCCGTGCCTCCTCCAGCGGGAAGTCGGGATTTCCAACAAAATATCCTGCCCGATCGCATTTGCGAAATCCTCCTGATGTGCGCTGAATGCGAAACCGCCTGCGCTGATATTGATCATCCTGCCGTTGTAAGCTTTGCCGGATTTTTTCAGCGTCACGGTACATGCATTGGCAACCGGCATACGTGGATACTTTCTGCGGTTGATGACCTTCGGGTTTGTCGCCACAGCAATCCGGTAGCTGTTGGCACCCGCATTGGAAGCGGCGGATACGCTGACATCCTCCCATGTATACAGTGCATTGTTGACACAGATCTGCAGTTCATATGTAATGTCTTTTTTCTTTATCTCAATCGTTTTTCCGGCTTCCGGCTTGATTTTTACCAGAACTCCGTCGCTCTGGCTCTCAAACACTTCCCCGTGGAACTCCGTCCCGGCTGCCTGTGCTCCGTTCTTAGCGACTAACACCACGCGCATTCCCGGCTGTGCATCGCCGATTCCCATGAATCCGCCGCTACCGAGTTCTTCCATTTCCTACCACCTCTCAATCTTATCCACATTGACGGAAGACTCCTCGTATTTGCTGAGCATCGTGCGGGACGCTTCGTCGGACTGGTTGATGCACTCCGTCATGACCTCCATGGTATCGCAGATCTGCTTCATGTTCTCCACCATGTCGCTGTTGGAAGCTTCCACTTCCTTCATGGCGCCGTCAATTACCCCGATATTCTGTCCCAGCTTTTGGAATCATCGGTAATGCTTGTGACACTCTCCTGCACCTGCGTGAAGCTTCTCTCTTGTCATGCGGATCATCTCAAGCGTCTTGGTGATGGATTCCGTCATCTTCTCCGAAGTCTCCTCCAGATGATCCAGTGCGTCCCTGATACGTCCGGAAGAAGTCTTGGTTCCCATGCTCAGATCCTGTATCTGACCTGCCACCACGGCAAAGCCCTTTCCGGCTTCCCCGGCTCTCGCCGCCTCAATCGAAGCGTTCAGTGCCAGAAGGTTCGTCTGGAACGTGATCCCTCTATGGTGCCCGTCTCTTCCTTTACCATATCAAATTCCTGCTTAAAGTTCTCGAGCACCTGCTCGACCTCGCCGGAGAGCGCCGCCATGGTATTCGTCGTATTCATGACATCCGCAAGTTCTTCCGCACTCACATCCGCATGCTCGACCGACTCCTGGATCAGCGTCACCATCTCATCGATCAGTCCCGCCACATTCTGCACCTGCGTGCTGATGTCGGTACTCCGGTCCATGGAGGACATCGTCTTATTGTGGAGAACATCGTTGTTCCGGGTGAGTTCCTCCATACTGCTTACGACGGAATCCGCTCCCTGCCGGTTCTCATCCGCCAGCTCACGCACAACCGTAACGCCGTCCACAATCGAGTTACTCGCTCCTTTACCTGTCCCACCGTCGTCACGACCCGGCTCAGATTATCCGGATCGATGCCACCAGCGCTCCGTCGGATTCATTTAAGTGGTCGACAGAAAGAACGTAACAGATATAGCACAGAAGCAGCGTTGAAAACTGCAGGTAATAGTCTGTCATTTTCACGTTCGGATTCAGGCCGAGGAAGACATGGAGCAGTGCACTGAGCACAATGACGATCTCGTTTGTGACCGCGCACCGTATCATATAACTACGATCCTTGAACAGAATCAGCATACTCGTCAACGGCAGAATATATGCATAGGCGGTCGCCGAGTCCGTGATACACACCACGTAGGCATAGAAAAGCCATATCCGAGAGCCAGGACATCCTTATAATACGGTGTCGCTCTCCCTTTAACTTCAACGTCAGCAGTCCGATTGCAAACGGCACCCACGCCATAACCAGAAAAACAACATACTGCGTCGCCGTATAGATTCCCTTGGAAAGGTCGCTTCCGTATGACAGTGTCATAATCGCAATCAAAGCCAGCCATACTTTCATTGCCTTTAAATTGGCTTTCTCTTTAAAGGCCTGCTCATCCCCTTCTTCCGTCAGTTTCAGCGGCGCATCAAATTTCATACCGGTCTTTGCCACAAATCCGAAATTACCTCTGTTTTCTTTTTCGTCAGAAGCTCTTTCACCTGCGCTTCTTTCAGCCGGACACTTGCGATACTTCCAATCATAAAACTGCAGCTTTCCTTATCATCTTTTTATGATTGGCACACATAAATCCAAACGGTGCCACTACAATATCCCCACCACACTTCGGGCACTTCACATCTTTGACTTTCTTTGGCTCTACATTGTCAAAATCAAATTTCAGCCCGGTTACTTTCCTGTTTTCATCTTTTGCGAGAGCTACGCGCGCATCAAATTTCTTCCCTGTTTTTGACTTAAACCCACGCATGGTTTCCGTAATGCCATCGTTTAAAAGCTGCCGGACCTGTGCTTCCGTAAAAGATTTCTCTGCCATCTTCCCAATGGAAAACCTGCAGCTGTTTTCATCGCCCGGCTTATAGTTAGCACATCCATAACCAAAAGAGGTTGCAATGATCTCACCCCCACAGAGCGGACACTTTACATCGCGGATCACTTTCTGTTTGGATTAAGAAGTGCCGGAACTGTCATGTATACGACCTCAAATACCATCTCACCAAGGCTTTCGGGTGTGAGTATCTGTGTCTTTTTGTTCAGATTCAGATATCCTATACGGACAAGCTTCTGGATTATCTCCGCTCTCGTTGCTGAGGTGCCTATTCCTGAGCCCTTTATCTGCTCACGAAGCTCCTCGTCCTCGATAAGCTGTCCTGCATTTTCCATGGCAAGCACCATGGAGCCTGATGTATAGCGCTTTGGCGGAGATGTCTTACCAAACTTGATATTATAGCCTTGGCATGCTATCTCATCACCCGCCTTTAGCTTATCGGCAAGCTCAAGCATCACCTTTGGATTTACGACTATCTCATCATTGCTGCCGTTTGCTGTGCTGTTTTCATCTGTACTATCTGCAGTTTCACTGTTTTTACCAAGTATTCGTGCGTTTGATTCCTCAAACGACTTCTTTTTCGGCGGATTCGCCACCTGTAAATAGCCCTCGCTCTTTAGTACCTTTGATGATGCAAAAAAACTTTCCTTATCCACATCTACGACAAGCTTCACATTCTCATACTCTGCCGGTGGATAAAAAATACTAAGGAAACGCCTGACAATCAGCTCAAATACTGCTCTTTGAAGCGATGTAAGCCCCGAAAGCTCTGTAAGCTGACCTGTCGGAATGATAGCGTAGTGATCTGTTACCTTGCTGTCATCCGTGTACTGCGTATCAGCTATGTTGGCATATAGCCTCTTTTGCATAATATGCTCCACAAAGTCTGCTGTCGGTTCAAAACCTTTAAGCTTGCTTATATTTTTTCCAATCTCCTTTGCCACAGCGCTTGAGAGCACCCTGGCATCTGTTCTAGGATAGGTGGTGAGCTTTTTTTCATACAGATCCTGAGCCACCTGTAATGTCTCATCAGGGCTGATTTTAAACTTCTTTGAGCACTCTGCCTGCAGCTCCGCCAGGTTGAAAAGAAGCGGTGCTCTTTTTTTAGCAATATTCTTAACTATAGATTTAACTTTCGCCTGTTTGCCGTTTAATTCTTCAATTAAAGCGAGTGCATCTTTTTCCTCTTTGAAGCCGTTTTCCTTGTATAAAAGCGGTGATTCAAAGTACCTTGAGCCTTCTACAGCCTTCCACTCTGCCTCTACACCGGCATCCGTAAACCTACCGATTACCCTGTAAAACGGAGTCTCCTTAAAGTTTCTGATTTCGCGCTCACGGATTACTACCATTCCAAGCACACAGGTCATCACTCGTCCAACCGCGATTGCCGTGTACGAGCGTGTACCCGCTGCATCGTTTAGCAGATTGCCGTATTTGACCGACATGACACGCGAAAAGTTAATGCCCATCGCATAGTCCTCGATGGTACGCATGATGCCGCTCTTTCCGAGGTTTGCATACGCACTCATCGGCTTTGCCTCTTTTATGCCTCTTAGGATTTCCTCCTCGGTCTGCGAATCTATCCAGACTCGAAGCTCCTCCATGCCTTCCCTGACACCACCAAAGTTTCTGATATTCTCCTCGATGGTCTGTCCTTCTTTTCCGGCATCACCTGCCCAGTAAACTCTGTCAATGTCCTCTCTCTGCAAAAGAGCGTGCACAATATTGTACTGCTTGCGCACGCTGTCTATCACATCATATTTGTATTCCTTTGGCAGAAACGGCAGATCCTCAAGACGCCATTTCTTATATTTCATGTCGTAGGACTCAGGGTAGACCAGCCCGACCAGATGTCCCACGCACCATGAAATCACATATTCTCCTAAATCTGTGTGTTTTGCTTTCATAATATTCCTCCAAAATAATCAACTGGAAATATTATATCACAATTTAACACATATACAAATAGATTCTAATTATAATTTCCGAGCTCCTATTGTAGCTTTCACTTTATTTCTGACAAACATATAGCAGATAGCCTGCATGATGATTGTCGCTATCCATGAACCGGGATATGATATAAACAGGAAAAACAGCGACCTGTGGCTTGGAAACAGACCATATATCCAGATGATTCTGACTCCGACTGTTCCTATTATAGAAAGTATCATAGGTACAGTTGAGTATCCCATTCCTCTTAGTGCTCCCGGAAAAAGGTCCATGATTCCACACAGGAAATATGGGATTGTTGTAATCGAAATAATCTCAAGTCCTGATTTAATTACCTCGCTATTACTTGTATATATGCCAAGTATCTGTGTTCCAAATATGTATGAGGCACTTCCCATCACAAGTGCTACCGCTGTCGTGAGGAACAGACAGTCTATCAGTACCCTGTCCATTCTCTTTTGTTTTCCTACCGCATAGTTCTGGCGGCTTGTAAAGCTCATGCAGGCCTGTGTGATTGAGTTGACAGATACATACATAAAAAAGCCAAGTATATTGTTTGCCGCCGTATATCCAGCCATTGCTATTGAGCCAAAGGAATTGACTGATGACTGAAGCATGGCATTTGAGATATTTATGACTGTGCTCTGTATGCCGGCCGGAATTCCCACCTGAAATATCTGAAGCATATATTCCTTATCAATCGCAAGCTTATTAAAGCAGAGCTTATAGCTGGTATCTGCTTTGCTCAAACAATATAATACAAGCACGCTGGAAACAAACTGCGAAACAATTGTACCGATTGCAACACCTGCAACATCCAGTTTGCAACATCAAAAAACAGATTGAGCAGTGCATTGATACAGCCTGAAATAATCAAAAGATAAGAGGTCTCTCTTTGTATCGCCGACAGCACGCAAAATCGCTGCGCCATAGTTATAAAGCATAAAAAACGGCATACCGCAAAAATAAATCCTCATATAAATAGTAGAAAGACCTATGACATCATCCGGTGTACCCATGATTTCCAGCGCACCCCTTGCAAAAATAACACCGACCACACCCATCACAATACCACTTATGAGTGCAATCATAATAGCGGTGTGCACCTGTCTTAGACATCTCCTTATCCTTGCCTGCCGCATAAAATCGGGCAGCGAGCACATTCGCACCAAGCGATATACCCATAAACAGATTGACAAACACATTGATAAGTGCCGTAGTCGAGCCAACCGCAATGAAAAACTGGCAATAATATCCACCGCATTGAATGCCAGCTGTAAAATACCCGAAATCATAAGCGGCAACGCAAATGAAATAAGCTTATCCATTATTGAACCGTTCACCATATCAATTTCATACTTATTATTCTTCACTTATATCTACCTCTTAAATATATTCTACTCAGATTATCTATTTTACCACGATAAAATATAAATTCAAGCAATAATAATTTAAAACAAGCGTAAAAAAAGAGCCTCTTTTAGGGGCTCCCATAATAATTAATTATTTTCCGTTCAAACAGTATGTTCCGAAGAAAAAATATGAACTGCCACGGGTTTCCAATAGGTTAAATGACAAACAAACTGCCATAATCTATTGATAAACAGCCCACAAACGGAACTCTGAGACGTCCGACATTGATTCCCATACCATGCTCATAATCCACATCAAGTGCAACCTGAGGACGATTATCCTCTTCACAGTATCTGATGAACTGCTTTGGTGCGCTTGGAAGTCCAAGCTCCTGTGGTACTCCGCTGAACTTCTCGAGTGCCTCGATGAGCTGCTCCTTTGTAGGGTTCTTTTTGAACTTGACAAATACAGCTGCTGTATGACCGTTTAATACAGGAACACGGATACACTGGCATGTGATAACCGGTGACTCTGCAGGAACAATCTGTTTCTTCTCATCATCCACATATCCCCAGAGACGAAGTGGCTCTTTCTCAGATTTCTCTTCCTCTCCACCGATGAATGGAATGATGTTTCCAACCATCTCAGGCCAGTCCTTGAATGTCTTTCCGGCACCTGAGATTGCCTGATATGTTGTAGCAACAACCTCATATGGCTCAAACTCTTTCCATGCTGTAAGAACCGGAGCATATGACTGGATTGAGCAGTTTGGCTTTACTGCTACGAAGCCTCTCTTTGTACCGAGACGCTCCTTCTGATATTTAATAACCTCCATGTGCTGTGGGTTGATTTCAGGTACAACCATTGGCACATCAGGTGTCCATCTGTGGGCACTATTGTTTGAAACTACAGGAGTCTCTGTCTTTGCGTAGTCCTCCTCGATCTTCTTGATCTCGTCCTTTGACATATCAACGGCTGAGAATACGAAGTCAACCTGTGAAGCAACCTCTTCCACCTCATTGACGTTCTTTACGATGATTTTCTTAACTGCCTCAGGCATTGGTGTGTCCATTTTCCATCTATCACCAACGGCGTCCTCGTATGTCTTGCCTGCACTTCTTGGGCTGGCTGCAATTGTTGTTACCTCGAACCATGGATGATTCTCTAAAAGAGAAATAAATCTCTGTCCTACCATTCCTGTTCCACCGAGGATACCTACTTTAAGCTTTTCACTCATTACTCTAATCTCCCTATCTTCTAGAATTTCTTCGACCATGTCATACACTATACTTTGACATTAAAATCAGGTTTTGTCCGTCTGTCGCGCACAACTGTCTTTATAGGAAATATATTACTTGAAACTCTAATGAAAAAAAACAAGGAAAAAACTATATTAAATTAATAATTTTTCTTCCTGTTTTTTATAAAATATGCACAAAAACTACACTTCATCCTGCCAATTTGACTTCATATACTCGTCGTAAACGGCAATTACCTTGTCCATTGATGTCTTTGATGGTGCTCCAACTGTACACCTTGTGCTGACACAGGTCTCCATTGAAATGGCATCAAATACATCCTCCTCAAATACCGGAGAGATAGCCTTGAGCTCGTCGATGCTCATATCGTCGATTGCAATACCCTTGTCGATGCAGTAAAGCACTATTCTTCCTACAATACCGTGTGCATCTCTAAACGGTACACCCTTTTTAACGAGATAATCAGCTGCATCTGTGGCATTTGTAAAGCCATTGTTTGCACTCTTTCTCATCACGTCCTTGTTAAACTTCATTGTATCAATCATTCCCGTAAAAAGTGCGATACATCCCTTTGCAGTGTCGAATGCATCAAATGCCAGCTCCTTATCCTCCTGCATATCCTTGTTGTACGCAAGCGGAATACCCTTCATGGTGGTGAGAAGCGACATGAGCGCACCGTATACACGGCCTGTCTTTCCTCTGACAAGCTCTGCTATATCAGGATTTTTCTTCTGTGGCATGATTGAGCTTCCTGTGCTGTACGCATCGTCAATCTCAACAAACTGGTACTCGTTTGAATTCCATATGATAATTTCCTCAGAAAAACGTGACAGATGCATCATGATAGTTGAAAGAGCCGATAAAAACTCAATCAGATAATCCCTGTCTGACACACCGTCCATACTGTTAAGTGTCGGTCCGTAAAAATCCAGAAGCTGTGCTGTATAGTCCCTATCAAGCGGATATGTAGTGCCCGAGTGCTCCTGAGCCAAGCGGACAATAGTTCATTCTCTTATATATATCGCACAGTCTTGATCTGTCTCATAAAAGCAGAACTCCTTCCCGCCTGTAAACGTTCTTCTTAAACGGATTTTCATCGGTTACCGCATGATTCGTCATTCCGGCATCTGATAAACCGCGTCCGGTCTGTCGTTCAAAATAAATCCAGCATCGACAAGCTGAACATGGCCCGAGCGGCAGCATGTGG
>VOFH01002650.1_pt1 | contig 28090 bp, 35 predicted proteins | sample 5384091 | NCBI WGS metagenome assembly VOFH01 (sample SAMN12384727, study PRJNA508395) | human gut metagenome | isolation source: healthy gut G | host: Homo sapiens
CGCAATGTAACCAAAGAATATCAAAATAAACTTTTGAACTTTCCAAAATTTTGTTATAATATGGATGCATATTTCACAAATGCTTCATGCTCATGGCTACTCTTGGTTTCTAGTTCAAGCACTATCCGACAATAGACTGTACCATGCATCCTGTAAGTAATAAAGCAAATCGACATACTATGGATGCAGTTCAGATTGTCAGCATCATATTGAAATCAACAATGCTGAAAGATAAAAGAGAAACGTAGTTGAAGAAGAATACAATCCTGTTGTTCTATTCTTCCGATTAAATCCAGAACTGTCCCGGATAAACCCATGTTGATGATAAATGTGCAAGTAAACGATAGTGGACCATTCAGGCTCAAATATATAATTGATGCTTGATATGGGAGTAGTTCCCAATGCCGAGCGTATAATCAACACGATACCTGCCGCTGTATCCGATAACAAACACTAAAACCTTCAAAAATCTCTTTCATTTCCATGTCTTTTAACCTCTTGGTGTAAATAGGTAAAACTCTATATATTTGATAATACACAGTTGTTGAAGGAGCATCCTGAACTTCCTCATTATAAAAGAGGAGGTGAATATTTCCGGAGTGAATAAAGATAAAGTTATCCGGCAAAATGAATGTTATTTCAATCAGGGAGCTTTTTATGATATTCAGTTCTTGAAGGTCGTTCGGAAATTCTACTGAATGGAGAGTTTATTGCGATAGAACCGAATATGTTACTTATTCATGGAGCAAATTATCTCAGGAACATCTTTATTCAAGTCGGGATATTAAATTTATCACTCTCGCCCTTTCCGAATCTATGCGGACAGACGATTCATATCTGACACAAATCACGGCAATCCTGCTGGCAACTATGAGGCGGAATAAGCAATATACGATTCAGTTGACAGAGTATGAAGCTCAAATCATCCATATAGGGCTGAAGTATTGATGCATCTGATGATATTGAACATCATTTCCTTTTCCGGCATTATACAGGCAGCTGGATATAGCAGATTTTCTTCCCGAAAGAATCGTTATCAAAAAGAGATCAGTTCGGAAGACCACGTTCGCAAGAATTTGTGCACTTCGTTAACCCGTAATTTCAGGAAGAAATATTTCGTGAGCTTTTATGCGGATAAACTGGCTATTAGTGAACAGTACCTGGCACGCATTGTACCGTCTTGGAACGGGTAAGACTATCAATAGCCTTATTAATGAATTGTTAGTAATGGAAGCGCGTACTTTATTGAGTTCTACCAAATTTACGGTTGGCAGATTGCTGCTAAACTGGGGTTTAGTGATGCAGCCGGTTTTTAAGTTCTTTAAAAGAAATGCAGGACAGACTCCGTTGAGATTATCAGAAAGGATTATTGATTTGAACAGGAAAAGGATTGCTGAACTGAATAGGGGAATTACCAAGAACTGAATAGGGAATATAATGAATTTAAATAATAAGTTGGCTGATTTGAATGAAAATGGAAGTAGGTTGATGCAACTGTCGCTTAAGACTGTATACATCAGCCTACCTGAATATATAATTGAATGGGTTTGATTTTAACCGATCAGTGTTGTGATATCTTCTACAATCTGTTCATCCAAATCAGATGGTGCTTTGGAGAATTCCTGCTTATGTCATAACTAAGTCAACCATAAGAAATTCTTTTTAGCTCAAAGTTCCAAGACTTATTTGTAGCACCATAATAACGGGCAATCTTTTTCACAAAACCGCCATCCAATACACCGTCTTTCAACGTAATCACTAATTCGTGATGCTTTTCAGTTCATCCATCAGTTCGTTGTCTACACCGGTGATGTAACGTGAGATTGATGAGTGTTGCATCAATATTGGCTTTTTCTTTCAAGTGATGCAACCGACTGTCCCAATCCATAGAACGAACCTAAAGCAAGAATGGCTACTTTCGCTCCACGATGCGTCACTTTATAGCGATTGAGAACACTATAATCAGTCACCATAGGTTTCCCCACAAGTAATTACATCTGTTCTTAAGCACGGATAGCAACCAGGTGTTCATTTGTGGATACTCCATTCTAGCATAGCAAGATATTCCTCTTTGCAAGTCGGTGCCAGATAAACCATATTAGGAATATTGCTGATGAGCGGAATATCAGCGAAGAAACGAGGTGAGTTACATCATTCATTCCGGACAGTGTTCCCCAGAATATAACAAAACAGCCGGGTTATTATTGATACAGAGGTCTTGCGAAGTTGATCGTATGAACGTTGGATAAATGTACTATACACTCCGTAAACAGGTTTTCCGCCATTGGCTGCGATACCCGAAGCAAAACTACTGCGTGTTCTTCTGCAATACCGACATCTACAAACTGTTTGCCAGCTTCCTTGCGGCGGTCGGAGTGAATCCGAGAACGGCAGGAGTACCCAAGTGATTGTCACCACACGAGAATCTTCTTTCATCTTTTCAGCAGATATTGAGGCAGTTGCTTCGCTGTAATCTTCTTCCTCATAACTGACTTTTGCTTCTCCGGTTTCAGGATTGAATGGAGTGCGCCAGTGATAAGTCTCTTTATCCTGTTCGGCACGTTCATAACCTTTACCTTTCAAAGTGTTGATGTGTACTACTATCGGATGCTGAATATCTTTCACTTTGGAGAATGCTTCTAATCAACGCCTGTACATCGTTACCGTCATTTACATATATAGTCAGTCCCATCGCCTTGAAGAATTTACATTCACTTTGACCGTTACTGTCACACCAATTCTTTCAGGTTCTTATATAGTCCACCATGATTTTCGGCAATAGACATCTGATTGTCATTGACAATATAATCATGTTTGTACCAAGCTCCGCCATATAGTCCAATCCTTCAAATGCTTCGCCGCCACTTAAGGAACCGTCGCCTATCACAGCTATGATATTCTCATTGCCACCGATCAGGTCGCGTCCTTTTTGCCAATCCCTTTAGCCAGGCTGACGGAAGTGGAAGTATGACCGATAACAAAAAAATCATGCTTACTTTCTTGTGGTTCCGGAATAACCGGATACGTTGTCATACTCTGCCGGATAGAAAAAGCATCTTTCCGTCCGGTCAGCATCTTATGTACATAACTCTGTTGCGATACATCAAAACAATCTTGTCTTCTGGTGAGTTGAATACCATAATGTAAAGCGATAGTCGCTTCCCCATTTCGAAATTAGGGCCAGGAAATGCCCGCGTGTTCACTCAACTTTTGCAGGGTGATGCACGGATTTCATTACTTAAATCATTGAGTTCTTTAAACGATAACTTCTTTACGTCTGCAGGAGAGTAAATATTTTCTAAATACATATCAATTTGTTTTTTACGTTTTTATACCTATTATCTTTATCACACTGCAAAGATACTGCTGATTTTAGATTCGGTTTGTATATAGATTACGGATTATTTTACCTATATTACCGACCTTGGAAAATAGGACTGACGATAAACATAAAAATAGTAGATAATATATATTGGAGGACAACATATATGAATAGTGATTATAAAGTGGGCGATTTAATTTATGATGCAAATATTTATGATGCGATGAATACTAATCTAGATGATTGGTACTTTTATAAGCGATGGCTGCCGGAAAACAAGGATGCCCGGATACTTGAACTTTGTTGTGGTACGGGCAGGCTCACTCTGCCCATTGCAAAGGAAGGATATGATATTACTGGGATTGATTATACCCTTCAATGCTTGCCCAGGCAAAAATTAAAGCTTCGAAGCAGGATTAGAAATAAGTTTTATCGAGGCAGATATCAGAACTTTGAATTTGCCGGAAAAATACGACCTTATTTTTATTCCATTTAATTCAATTCATCATTTATATAAGAATGAAGATTTATTTAAGGTATTTAATGTCGTTAAGAATCACCTCAAAAGACGGTGGCTTATTTCTGTTTGATTGTTTTAATCCGAATATCAATATATCGTTGAAGGCGAAAAAGAACAGAAGGAAATTGCTGCATATACCACTGACGACGGAAGAGAAGTATTGATAAAACAAAAGATGCGATATGAAAATAAAACTCAGATTAATCGCATTGAATGGCATTATTTTATCAATGGCAAGTTTAACTCTATTCAAAATCTGGATATGAGAATGTTCTTCCCTCAAAGTTAGATTCATATTTGGAATGGAATGGTTTTCATATTATTCATAAGTATGGAGGATTTGGAGAAGAAGCATTTAATGATAACTCGGAAAAACAGGTGTTTGTTTGTCAATGTGACTTAGTGTATTGAGATTTTATTAATAAATAAGTGAAAATGTAATTTGTCGGCAATCAGTATGGTAGCGTGGTTGCCCTAAAGGCCTTTGGGGCTGTCTTTATCCTTTTGAACTGGAAGTACTCATCAGAATTCTTTTTCAGTTTCGACTTTTCTCATTTTGTTTAATGATTCTTTAGTTACTTCTCGTAATAAATTTGGCGTTCGCTAAAGTAGGAAGTCTGACTTTGGCTTCCTTGGTTTTGATACTTACTTCATTTCCTTAAATAGGTTAGAATAGATATTATAGCAGATTGATAAAAATAGAATCTGTAACTCGGGTAATAATGTCAGTAATTCATCTACATACAGTCTCTTTATTTCACCCTATTTTTGCAACGTAGAAAATAGATAATCAATTCTTTAATAATTAAAAATAAGAGATATGAAACGGATTTTATTATTAACAACTGTATTTATGATGATGCTTGGAACTAGTTTTTCTTCTGCACAGACAGATGCAGATAATTTTTTATAAAAGTGATTTGGTAAGTGTGGAGAAAGTTTCTTTTTTCCAACCAGTATAAAATGAAGGTAGCCGGAAATTTGTTTCTGCCTAAGAATATGAAAGAAGGGGACAAATATCCTGCAATCATTGTCGGACATCCAATGGGAGCTGTCAAGGAACAGAGCGCGAATCTTTACGCAACGAAAATGGCCGAACGGGGTTTTGTAACACTCTCCATAGACCTGTCTTTTTGGGGTGGGAGTGAAGGCGAGCCGCGTAATGCTGTTCTGCCGGAAGTTTATGCGGAAGACTTTAGTGCCGCAGTTGATTTTTTAGGTACCCGTCCGTTTGTTGACCGGAATCTAATTGGAGTAATCGGTATTTGCGGTAGTGGAAGTTTTGCTATCAGTGCAGCGAAAATAGACCCTCGCCTTAAAGCCATTGCGACAATCAGTATGTACAATATGGGTACGGCTAGCCGTAACGGGTTAAAACACTCATTGACATTGGAACAGAAAGCAAATAATGGCTGAAGCGGCAGAACAGCGTTATGCTGAATTTTTAGGTGGAGAAACTAAATATCTTCGGTGGCACTGTACATCAACTGACAGAAAAGTCCAGTCCGATTGAGCGGGAGTTCTATGAGTTCTACCGTACACAAAGAGGAGAATTTACCCCCGACGGAGCAACTCCTATGACCACCACTCATCCTACACTTTCCAGTAATGTGAAATTTATGAATTTCTATCCTTTCGAAGATATTGAGACTATTTCACCCCGCCCTATGCTTTCATCACCGGTGAAAATGCCCTCACGTGAATTTAGTGAAGATGCCTACCGATTGGCCGCCGAACCTAAAGAACTGTATATAGTACCCGGTGCCGGACACGTAGATCTTTACGATCGTGTAAGCCTTATTCCATTTAATAAACTGGAATCTTTCTTTAAAGAATATCTAAAGAAATAAGTTTTTAATACTATAAATATGAGATACTATATAATAGCAATTCTTACTATGCTGACATTATCGGTCGGTTCCGCATCATGTAGCGAAGATGAACCTATACAGGGAACAGGTCAACAAGTGACTCCGGGTAATGGTTCTGGTTCCGGTGATAATGGCAGTAACAATAATGGCAATAATCCCGATGATAATGACGACAATAACGATGATACCCCAGTGAGCAATAATCTTAAAATAACAATCGGACCTGTTTCATTCAATGCCACATTGGACAATAATGAGACAGCGAAAGCATTTAAGAGACTACTCCCTATGACAGTGGATATGTCTGAACTGCATGGTAATGAAAAATATTATTATCTGTCGAAGGGTTTGCCGACAGCGTCGTCCAATCCCGGGACTATTCGGACAGGTGACTTGATGCTTTACGGTTCCACTTGTGTGGTCCTATTTTATGAAACCTTTTCCACTTCATATACTTATACCCGTTTAGGACGTATAACAAATCCTTCAGGACTGGCCTCCGCCCTTGGTTCAGGAGGCGTAAATGTAACTTTTGAAATAACAGATTAAAGAATAAACTAATGGAACAAATAAGAAATAAAGAATATGGAGGCGAACGTCCTCTGTTCGCGACCCACGACCTTCAACTGGAAGATGTAACAATTCACGCCGGTGAATCTGCATTGAAAGAATGTAGTAATATTATAGCAATCAACTGTCGCTTTGAAGGAAAATATCCTTTTTGGCATACCAACGGATTCATTGTGAAAAACTGTCTCTTTACAGAGGGAGCCCGTGCTGCTCTATGGTACTCTCAAAGTCTGCAAATGGCAGATACCTTGGTAGAAGCACCGAAGATGTTCCGTGAAATGGACGGAATAAAACTCGAAAACGTGCAGTTGCCTAATGCTTTGGAAACGTTTTGGTATTGTCGTAATATAGAGCTGAAGAACGTACAGATTGATAAAGCGGATTACCTTTTTATACACAGTGAGAATATTAAGATACAAAACTATGCCCAAAACGGGAACTATTCGTTCCAATATTGCAAGAATGTAGAAATCCATAATGCAGTTATCAATTCCAAAGATGCTTTCTGGAATACGGAAAATGTAACAGTCTATGATTCCGAGCTGAACGGAGAATATCTGGACTGGCATTCTAAAAACTTACGTCTGGTAAATTGCAGGATTTCGGGGACTCAACCGCTTTGCTACGCACATGATCTGGTGATGGAAAATTGTACGATGGCGGAAGATGCTGACCTTGCTTTTTGAACACAGTAGTGTGAAGGCAACGATTAAAAGTCCCGTTCATTGCGTAAAAAATCCTCGTACGGGAAGTATTGTTGCCGAAAGTTTCGAGCAATCATTTTGGACGAAAATATTAAATCACCAGCAAATTGTGAATTGAAACTTTGGGACGATCTAACCTGTTTTAATTGAAATATAAAATATAATTACGATGAAATTATTCCACGCAGAGGAACGAATTCTTATAAATGGGATTCGGCTGAAGATGCGGATGTATTACCAATGTGGGTAGCTGATATGGATTTCCGTACAGCTCCCCTGTGGTGGAAGCGTTGAAAAGGCGGGTGGAACATGGGATTTTCGGTTATGTACGTGTACCTGATGCATACTACGAGGCAGTTCTAAATTGGTTTGCTCAACGGCATGCCTGGCGGATGGAAAAGAGTGGATTATTTACACCACCGGTGTTGTGCCGGCAATATCTGCTGTGATTAAAGCATTAACGCTGCCCGGTGATAAAGTAATCGTGCAGACACCTGTCTATAACTGTTTTTTCTCCTCTATCCGTAATAACGGATGCGAGATGATTGCCAATCCTTTGGTATATAGAAACAGGGGCTATCAGATTGACTTTGATGATTTGGAGCGGAAAGCTTCAGACCCGAAGGTAAAACTTCTGTTGTTATGCAATCCGCACAATCCTGCCGGAAGAGTGTGGAGCAAGCAAGAGTTAAGGCGGATAGGTGAGATTTGTCTTCGAAATAATGTGTTTGTGGTTGCGGATGAAATTCATTGTGAATTGGTATTTCTGGGGCATGAATATACTCCCTTTTGCTTCTATATCAGAAGAATTCTACTGAACTCGGTCACTTTTTGTTTCGCCTAGCAAAGCCTTTTTTAATTTGGCAGGACTTCAGATAGCCAATATCATTTCCGCAGATGCAGATGTACGGAGGCGGATAGATAAAGCGATTAATATAAATGAAGTCTGTGATGTGAATCCTTTTGGAGTGGAGGCGTTGATAGCTGCTTATAATGAGGGTGAAGAATGGCTGGAAGAACTTAAAATCTATTTGTTTGCGAATTACATCTATTTAAAAGGTTATTTCGAGACCTATCTTCCGGAGTTTCCTGTAATGATGTTGGAAGGTACGTATTTAGTTTGGGTAGATTGTTCGGTTCTGCATCAGGCGTCAGCGGAAATAGTCAAAGACTTGTTGAAGAAAGAAAACTTTGGGTGAACGAAGGCAGCCTGTATGGAGAGGCTGGTGAAGGATTTATCCGTATCAATATTGCCTGTCCGCGACAGCGGTTGATAGATGGATTAAACAGATTGAAGCGGGCTTTGAAATAATAAAATAATTGTCAGTTTATTGAGAAATCCCCTTCTCACTCCCCGTAAATACGAATGAAAAGAAGTAATATGGAAAGTCTGAATTGTTCGAAAGGGAATACGGTAGGTATTGTTGTTGCCTATTTTCTCATTTATGTAGTCTGGGGCTCCACCTATTTTTTTATCGGTGTGGCCTTGAAAGACTTTTCGCCTTTCCTTCTCGGAGCGCTCCGGTTTACGGCTGCCGGGATTATACTTCTGGGAATCTGTTATTTGCGGGGAGAACAAATTATAAAGAAAAGCTTGGTAAAACGTTCCGCCGTTAGTGGCATTGTATTGTTGTTTGTAGATATGGCTGTCGTTATGTTGGCGCAACGTTATCTGACCAGTAGCCTTGTAGCCATTATCGCTTCTTCCACAGCCCTTTGGATTTTGCTGTTGGATGTCCCGATGTGGCGTACTAATTTCCGTAATCCACTTACTATAATGGGAGGTTTGATTGGTTTCGGAGGGGTAGTGATGCTTTATGCAGAGCAACTCAATGTCAGATGGTTACATTCGTATAGTGAGCGTGGTATTCTGCTCCTTATTTTCGGGTGCATATCCTGGGCTTTGGGAACGCTATATGCCAAATATCGTTCTTCTCGTGAAGAAAAAGTGAATGCTTTTGCCGGTTCTGCCTGGCAGATGCTTTTTGCCAGTGGAATGTTTTGGCTTTGTGCTGTTATCAATGGAGATGTTCGGGAGGCCGATTTGCGTGAAGTCTCGGTTACAAGCTGGCTCTCCTGCTTTATTTAGTCTCTTTCGGTTCTTTACTGGCATATTCGGCATACGTTTGGCTGTTGAAAGTGCGTCCGGCTGCGGAGGTAGGGACACATGCTTATGTCAATCCTTTTATTGCTGTTCTTTTAGGAGTCTTTTTAGGAAGCGAACAGGTTACTTTTATTCAGGTTTCCGGTTTGCTGGTTATTCTGTTGGGAGTGATGTTGATAGGTCGGAAGCGTAAAGCGCAATAAATAGAAAAGGATGTACATCTTATATCATTTCGATAATATAATTCCTTATATTTGTATCAGGATGAATAAACCAATAATTTGAGAAATGAAAACAGAAAAAGAAAAAATGTTGGCGGGAGAAGTTTATGATTGTGCTGATAATGAGTTACTGACCAGATGGCATAAAGCAAAGCAGCTTCAACAGGAGTATAATAATACTCTCACTACTGATGCAGGTAAAATTTCTGATTTATTAGATGAATTAATCGGTTCAAGGGGGGGATAATGTCTGGATTAGTGCTCCTTTCTTTGTGGACTATGGTGAGAATATTTATATCGGGAAGAATGTAGAGATTAATATGAATTGCGTTTTTCTTGATTGTAACAAGATTGTTATCGGTGATAATTCGGGGATTGGGCCGGGAGTACATATTTATACTGTTTTTCATTCTACAAAGGCATCGGAAAGAACCTCTGAAAACAGTACTTTTTGGAAGTCACAGACAGCTCCGGTGATTATTGGCAATAATGTGTGGATTGGTGGAGGATGCATCATTCTTCCGGGAGTAACTATTGGCGATAATACAACTATTGGGGCAGGGAGCGTTGTCACAAAGTCTATTCCGGCCAATGTGCTGGCGGTTGGCAATCCGTGTAGAATCCTTAAACAGATAGAGGATTGACGCTTCTTTAATATTCGTATTATCTCGTCAGTAAAAAAGTCACTTGTAATGCTATGTTAAGCACTTCCCATTCATAACGTAAAAAATACGTGAACGGGGAGTATTAGGGAGGAATGTGGTGATCTAATAATGACGCTATATCTCTGTATTTAAGATGTCAGGTTTGCGTGCGGAATTTATTAGGAGTCATCCCGACAATTCGTTTAAACATTCGGCTAAGATGTTGTGGATACTGGAATCCGATTTCGTAGGCAATCTGACTCGTTGTTTTATCTGAAGACAAGAGTTGTTCTTTTGCCAGTTCAATCATTTTATCCTGAATATATTCGGAGACGGTTTTACCAGTTTGCTTACGAATCATATCGCCAAAGTAGTTGGGAGAAAGAAATACTTTGTCGGCAAAGTATTTGACCGATGGCAATCCTAAATGTTGCGGAGCATCTCCTTCAAAATATTCGTTGAGCAGATGTTCGAAGCGGACGATAATATCATTGTTAACTTTGTTTCGGGTTTCAAACTGCCGTTCGTAAAAGCGCATACAATAATCAAGCAGCAATCTGATATTGGTACAGATCAGGCGGCGACTGTGTCTGTCGATAGCATGGTTTAGCTCGATTGCTATTTTTTGCAGGCAATCCATTACTATCTGTCGCTCCTCTTCAGAAAGATGGAGTGCTTCATTGGTTTCGTAAGAGAAGAATGAGTAGTTTTTATTTCTTGTCCGAGGCTAGTGCCTCGTATGAGGTCGGGATGGAATAGGAGGCCGTGCGCATTGGGCTGAATGTTTTGGATTAATTCCAAATCAGTAATTTGCCCGGGGCCAAAACAGACAATGGTTCCGTCTTGATAGTCATAATATTGACGACCGTATTTAATATCACCGCATTTTACATTCTTTCAAGAATAGCGCATACACTTCATAGCGAAACCATGCGCGTGTAGGCCATGTGGTGGACTTGGTGAGATCGATGATGCTGACCAACGGATGTTTGGTTTCAAGTCCGAATATTTCGTTATAACGATTCACGTTATCTATTACAATCATTTCGTATTTATAATTCTCTTCCATAGCGTTGTCTGCTTTTAGTAGGTTACAAATATAATTCTTTTATCCATAAAATTAGTTCTCCATCTTCAAAATCCATGATTGGGGTATAAATATCCGTAAATCGTCTACATTCGGGGTGGATGATTCCCAGTAACTTTGTTATCGGTAATTTAATACTGAAATTCGAACTATCATAAGTTATCAAGATGAAAAAGTTACTGATTGCTTTTCTATTGTTTGCTGCCGCTATTTCGGCCAGCATCATTAAACCGGTTGAGCGGCTTGCCACCGAAAATAATAAAGTACGGTTGTCTCGCATAACAGTCGATTCGGCACGACTGGAAGAATATAATGCTTATCTGAAGGAAGAAATCGAAGCCTCAATGCGATTAGAACCAGGTGTGCTGGTACTCTATGCCGTAGCGGAGAAAGAACGTCCCCACCATGTGACAATTCTTGAAATTTATGTTGATGAAGCAGCTTATAAAAGCCATATTGCTACGCCTCATTTTCAGAAATATAAAAAAAAGAAACGCTTGATATGGTGCAGTCGCTCGAACTGGTAGATACCACTCCACTCATTCCCGGGCTGAAGATTAAGTAAATTGAATCAGTAATATTGGTTTCTATATCCGTAATTTGTATTATAAAGAGTTGGATCAGAACAGCTAACTTTGCATTATCGGAGAGTTCTTAAATAGTAAACCATACGTAGTTATATGAGAAAATTGTTTTTTATTTTTGTAACAGTCATCGGATTTCTGCAAATCGATGCGATCTATAAATGCACAGAGTATGAAAAAAAAGAAGAAGTACCTCAGAACATCAGCGCATTTCCGTTAGGAAAGGAAAATACGGGATTCAAGCAATATTTCACGGGAGAATCCTGGCTGGCACCGCTGACCGGTAACAAAGACTTGAATGTACCCATGTCCAACGTTACTTTTTTGAGCCTGGCTGCCGGAATAACTGGCACAGCCATACGGGCGGACAAATCCTCATTGCTGTCGGAGGTGTGGGATATTATCAGGAACGTGGTAAAGCGGCGCGCCGTTTACTTCCCGGTGATGTGGTTGAAATTGCTCCGAACATCGAACATTGGCATGGCGCCGCTCCCGATAGTTGGTTCTCACATCTGGCTATCGGATGCAATCCGCAGACCAACAAGAATATTTGGCTGGAACGGGTAGACGACCGGCAGTATGCCGAAGCTACGAAAGATAACGTAGCAATCGGACTGCAAGCTACCGATCCTGAATTGGACGATATATTTAGTAATTTTACAAAAGAAGTGCAAGAATACGGTGCACTGGACATTAAAACCCGTCTTATGATAACATTGGCATCCAATATTGCTTCACAAGCGCAGGCCGAATACCGCATCACACTCGAAAGCGCTCTCAATGCAGGTATTGCTCCGATAGAAATAAAGGAAATCCTTTACCAGGAAGTAGCCTATGCGGGCATGGCTAAGGTCAGAGATTTTATCGGTATCACCAATGATATATTGCTCGCCCGTGGCGTGCGTCTTCCTTTGGAAGGACAATCGGTTGTATCATCCGAAACACGTTTCAATAAGGGACTGGAATTGCAGAAATCCATATTTGGTGAACGGATAGAACAGATGCATAAGAACGCTCCCGACAATCAGAAGCACATCCAACGTTACCTCTCCGCCAACTGTTTCGGCGACTATCAGACACGTAGCGGACTGAATGTAAAGACCCGCGAACTGATTACATTCTCGATACTTGTTTCTTTAGGCGGCTGTGAATCGCAGGTAAAAAGTCACATACAGGGAAATGCCAACGTAGGGAATAATAAAGATACGTTGCTGGCAGTCGTAACGCAACTCTTGCCATTTATTGGTTATCCGCGCACACTCAATGCCATAGCCTGTCTGAACGAAGTGATTCCGGAAAAGTAATAAAGACATTGATGCATCCCCAAAGATAACGATTAAAATCTATCCGGGACTTGACAAACGCTTTTTAATGTTATATATTTGTAGTCCGGGAAAGTATGAAACGAATGAATACTGAATGAAAAAACAGACGGAATATGGATATGAAATGGATGGAAAATAGTATAATATTACAACGAACTTAGCTCATTCCCTTAGCTTATACTAGGGGATAAGGCAACAGATATAGCCCAAAAGGCTGCGAACTTTACAGAGTTCGCAGCCTTTTTGTAACCTATTATTGAATATATTTTTGCAAATTCAGGTTTTAAAGTTTATAATAAACAGGGGGGACGTTTATAATAAACGGTCACAGTATTTATTAATAACGCTCTTTATGTTTATGTGGTAGGTTGTTATCTTTTTTTTGTATAACCTTTCTCTAAAGGATAGAAACTTGTGTGGTTGTGATAATAATAATTGATATATTGACTGGGTAATTTAATTTTATAAAATATAGTTTCTCCACTATTCTTGTTATTGTTACTCTATGTTATCTATCAGCTTTGTTTTGAAATGCACTTTGAATACCTGTTTTATCTGTCGGAAACTTTGCAGGACGAGATAATAAAACCTCATATTTGATGATCGATTCACTGCAAGATTTGTTATCTTTGCAAAGGTTTCATTTATAAAGAGAAGAAGTTATGGATATCATGGACCGTTTGAAAGGGCCTCGGCGCAATCTGCCTATCGGGATACAAAGTTTTGAGAGACTTCGTCGCGACGGCTATTTGTATGTTGACAAAACAGCATTTGTCTACGAACTTGCCTCAACGGGCAATCCGTATTTCCTTAGCCGTCCGCGTCGTTTTGGCAAAAAAGTCTGCTGCTTTCTACACTGGAAGCGTATTTCTGTGGAAAGAAAGAGCTTTTTTGAAGGACTTGCCATTGAGCAGCTCGAAACAGAATGGAACGAACACGCTGTACTGCATCTTGACCTTAATGCCGAGGATTACTCTGAAATAGAAGGATTGAGAAACGGACTTGAATTGCAGCTTCGTAGTTGGGAAAAAGTCTATGGAACCAGTGAGGAAGGTTTGAGTTATTCCGGTCGTTTCATGCAAGTCATTAAAGAAGCTTATCGACAAACAGGTCGTGGCGTAGTTGTTCTTATTGACGAGTACGACAAACCGCTGCTTCGCTCCATGCATAATCCGGAATTACAAGACAAGTTCCGCGAAATGCTCACCGCTTTTTTATACTGTACTGAAATCAGCAGACCCCTGGTTGCGCTTCGTCTTTATCACCGGAGTGACCAAATTTGCTCAAATGGGTATATTCAGCACTCTCAACCAACTGATCGATATCAGCTTCGACCCGCAATACAATGCTCTTTGTGGTATGACCCGCCCGGAAATTGAAGCCAATTTCGTCCCGGAACTGGAACGGTTGGCAGAAAGGAACGGTTTGACAAAAAAAAGATTGTATGGCATACCTTACTCGTATGTATGACGGATATCATTTCAACTATGTCCGTAAGGAAGGTATGTACAACCCGTTCAGTATACTGAATGTGCTTAGGAGCGGGATGTTTGAGAATTACTGGTTTGCCAGCGGAACACCTACTTTCCTAGCCGAAATGCTGAAGAAGACCCATTATGATTTGCGTGAACTGGACGGATTGGAAGTAACTGCTGCCTCTCTTATCGACGACCGTGCTGACGTAAACAACCCTGTGCCGATGATTTATCAAAGCGGCTATCTGACCATTAAAGGATATGATACAGAACTGCGTCTCTACAAGCTGGGTTACCCCAATGATGAAGTGAAGTATGGCTTTCTTAATTTTATCACTCCGTTTTATACCTCGTTGGATGAATCGAAAGCCCCCTTCTATATCGGACAGTTTGTAAAGGAACTAAGGGCAGGAGATGTTGAGGCTTTCCTCACCCGCCTTCGTGCGTTCTTTGCCGATTTCCCCCTACGAACTGAATGATAAGACAGAGCGTCACTATCAAGTGGTATTCTATCTTGTTTTTAAACTACTGGGGCAGTTTATTAACGCCGAAGTGCAAAGTGCCCTGGGACGTGCTGACGCTGTGGTGAAAACAGCAAATGCTGTTTATGTCTTCGAATTTAAGCTAAACGGTACCGCAGAAGAAGCATTGGCACAGATTGATAATCGCGGCTATCTCATACCTTATACTACTAATGGTTGCCGTATAGTGAAAATAGGTGCAGAGTTCAGTAAGGAAGAACGCAATTTGAGTCGATGGTTAGTAGAGGAAGAAGGATAGTAGGGAATTGATAATAAAAGTATAGTATATAATTTCAAACCCAAAAAAGTAACGCCCAAACGGTAAAAACAGCATCCGTTTGAGCGTTTTTTTTAGAAATCTTTTTGGAAGGATGAGGAAGGAAACGATAGCTTATATCTTCCATTACGCCGTTCCCTATGCGATATAGACGTTGATTTTAATGTTTCCTTTGACAACTCCCGGTTGATGTTCTATTTTTTCATATTTTAGATTGCTCGAAAACACAATAGATGTTAATTGGCTACCAGGCTTGCGAACTAATTTTGATATGATATGTTGTTTTAAAGTGAATAACGAATTAAAAATGAACTAGAAAGTTAGACATGGACAAATAAAACATTTCTAATGATTTAGCAGATAAAACATTACATTTTAAAACTTATGATTATGAGAAAATCGATTATTTTATTAGCCTTGATATTGGGTGGCGTTACAGCAAATGCCCAATCAGTTGTAGAAGGTACAAAAGTAACAGACAATTGGTCTGTGGAAGTCAATGCCGGTGCAATCACTCCCCTTACTCACAGTGCTTTCTTTAAAAGTATGCGTCCTGCTTTTGGAGTGGGAGTTTCCAAAGCAATTAACTCCTATCTTCGGTTTGGGATTCCAAGGAATGGGATACATTAATACTACTCCGAGTAAAACATCTTTCGATGCTTCCGACGTCAGCGTATTGGGTAAAGTCAACCTGATGAACCTGTTTGCAGGTTACAAAGGCGAACCCGTTTGTTTGAAGTGGAAGCCGTTGCAGGAATGGGCTGGTTACATTATTATGTGAATGGTGATGGAGATCAGAACACTTGGTCTACCCGTTTGGGATTGAATTTCAACTTCAACTTGGGTGAAAGTAAGGCATGGACATTGGGTATCAAACCTGCCATTGTATATGATATGCAAGGCACTTACCCCCGAAACAAAGAGCCGTTTCAATGCCAATAACGCAGGTTTCGAATTGACAGCCGGATTGACATATCACTTTAAGACAAGTAACGGAAACATCATTTTGCAAAAGTGAGAGTGTACAACCAAGCTGAAATTGACGGATTGAACTCTTCCATCAATGCGCTTCGTTCGGAAGTGAACAACAAAGACGGTCAGATCAGCAACGCCAACCAGCGCATCAACGGACTGCAAGAAGAACTTGAAGCCTGCCGTACAAAGGTTGTTCCGGTAGAGACTGTAGTGAAAACCGCCCGTGTGCCCGAATCTATCATTACTTTCAGACAAGGTAAATCATCGGTTGACGCTTCCCAACTTCCTAACGTGGAACGTGTAGCTTCATACATGAAGAAATATCCTGACTCAAAAGTAGTTATTAAAGGATACGCTTCTCCGGAAGGTAGTGTGGAGGTCAACGCAAGAATCGCTGCTGCACGTGCAGAGGCTGTAAAAACTATCCTTGTTAATAAATACAAGATTAGTGCATCCCGCATCACTGCCGAAGGTCAGGGCGTAGGCGACATGTTTACCGAACCGGATTGGAACCGTGTAAAGTATATGTACGATTGAAGATTAAACAGATAGATTACATAAATAGAATAATGAAGGCTGCCCAAAAGGCAGCCTTTGTTGTATGTACTGGTTTTATAGATAAGCGGCTAATTTTTGAATATCCTGAAAGATTAGTAAACAGATTTTTCTTTGTACATTACATAAAATAGCTATTTTTGCAAGTATTGTTCATGCGCGTTCTGTGTTGAGTGTGCAAATATCAACCATTAAAAACTGTATTATGAAGAGTATTCGTTTTTCAAGATTTTAAATCGCAGAAATTCTGGAGTATAGAGGTAGTCGGGACAGATGTTACTGTAAATTATGGTAAGCTGGGGACTGCCGGACAAACACAAGTGAAAAACTACGCAACTACTGAAGAGGCTGAGAAGGCTGCCAACAAACTGATTGCAGAGAAGACAAAAGAAAGGTTATGTGGAAACTGCCGAAGAAACAGCACGTGAAATGAAAGTGGAAGCTAAGAAATATACATTGAGTTATGATGAGTATGAAAACGATGTGAAGCTTTTTGGATAAGATATTGAAAGACAAGCATCTCTCTGAATATAAGCAAATAACGATTGGCTGTTGGGATTATGAAGGTGATGACTGTTCGGCTTTGTTACAAGGTCTCATTGAAAATAAGGACAAGTTTGCGCAGATAGAAGGCCTGTTCTGGGGGGATATTGAACAGGAAGAACAGGAGATCTCATGGATTGAACAAGCCGACCTTAGTCCGCTGCTCGATAGTATGCCTAAATTGAAGGATCTGAAAATAAAAGGAACAAACAATCTGCGCTTGGGAAGAACTTCACGTCCGGAGTTGCGGTCGCTGGAAATAATCAGTGGTGGTCTGCCTACTGAAGTGGTAGAGGACATTCTTGCTTCTGATTTTCCCAATCTGGAAAAACTGGTTCTATATGTTGGTGTGGAAGATTACGGATTTGAAGGTGATATTGAGATCTTCCGTCCGCTTTTCTCCAAAGAGCGTTTCCCGAAGCTGACTTATCTGGGGCTTGTTAACTCTGAAGAACAGGATAGTATTGTAGAAATGTTCCTGGAATCGGATATTCTTCCTCAACTTGAAACCATGGATATTTCGGCTGGTACTCTGAAAGATGAAGGTGCACAGTTGTTGCTGGATAATATGGATAAAATCGTTCACTTGAAGTTTATCAATATGCGCTATAATTATTTGAGTAAGGACATGAAGAAACAGTTGCAGAACCTTCCTATGAAAATAGACATTGCCGAAACCGAAGAGGCGGATGAATATGATGGTGAATTGTGGTATTACCCGATGGTTACAGAATAGGAGATGCAGATAATCGTTGTCAGCAACTCTTTATCCAAACGTATAGAATACTTTGTTGAAGCAGGTAAGCACCTGCAGACAGAAGTTTGTTTTATGACTTATGAGGAACTTTTTAACTGCTTGCCGCTATTGCGGCAGGCAGTTATCAAACTGGAACCCTGTGTAAGTGATGAAACTGATCTCCTGAAATATGCGCTGTTGAATCAGGCATATAAGGAGACATTGCAACGTTTGAGCGAGATGAGCCTGCCTGATGATGTGTGCTTTTAAATACTCCTGATGCTTTGTTGCGTGCTCTTGATAAAAGGAAACAAAAGAAGTCCTGATGGACAAAGGGCTGAAAGTGACTCCGATGTTGCCGTCTCCACAATCCTTCGATGAGTTACGGCAGCTTCTTGCCGATTGCGGTAGAGGATGCTTTTGAAACCCCGTTATGGTTCGGGTGCGGGAGGCATTATGGCGATTCGTTATCAGCCCAACCGGAACAAGTGGGTAGTCTATACTACGCTGCGGCAAGTGGACGGAGTGATTCATAATACCAAACGAATCAATCGTTTGAGCGTGGAAAAAGAGATAATCCGTTGGCAGAAGCTGTGATACAAACAGAAGCTATCCTGGAGGAATGGATTCCAAAGCACAATTGCAAGGAGAAAATTATGACCTTCGGGTAGTGTGCCGGGAGTCTGAAATAGATTATATCGTTGTGAGATGCAGCAAAGGAAGCATAACGAATTTACACCTGAACAACAAGGCGCATTGGTGGAATGAATTGTCTCTATCCGAAGAGGTACGGCAACAAATCTATTTTCAATGTCAGGAAGCTGTGCAATCCTTGGATTTGCGTTATGCAGGAGTAGATGTATTGATAGAAAGAGGGACGGATATTCCTTATATAATAGAAGTCAACGGACAAGGAGACCATGTTTATCAGGATATGTTTGCTCATAATTCTATTTATACTCAACAAATAAAAAACATAAAAAAGAAATATAACCATGCAAATAGATGAACTGCCGGCTGGCGAACAGACCCGTCATCCGGATCTGGATATGAATCAGGTGGTGGGTACTCATGATATATTGATGCTTTGCTTTGACACCTTGCGGTATGATGTCAGCAAAGAGGAAGAAGCGGCCGGAAGAACGCCTGTACTGAACAGCCATGGAGGAGAATGGGAGAAAAGACATGCTCCGGGAAATTTCACTTACCCGTCTCATTTTGCCATCTTTGCCGGATTTCTGCCTTCTCCGGCAGAACCTCATTCGTTGCGTAGCCGTAACTGGTTGTTTTTCCCCGTGCAAGCGGGTACAGGACGTATTCCGCCCAAAGGAAGTTATCCATTTACAGAAGCGACTTTTGTGCAGAGTCTTGCCCATACAGGCTATGAAACGATTTGTATAGGTGGCGTAAACTTCTTTAGCAAGCGTAATGAGCTGGGGCGTGTATTCCCCGGTTACTTTACTAAAAGTTATTGGCTGCCTACCTTTGGATGCACAGCACCCGATAGTACTGAAAAACAGATTGATTTTGCATTGAAAAAACTAGAAAATTATCCGGACGACAAACGGATCTTTATGTATATCAATTTTTCTGCTATCCATTATCCGAACTGTCATTATGTGGAGGGTAAAATGAAAGATGATAAAGAATCACATGCGGCTGCCCTGCAATATATTGACAGTCAGTTACCTCGTTTGTTTCAGGCTTTTCAGAAACGGAGCAATACGCTGGTGATTGCTCTTTCCGATCATGGCACTTGTTATGGTGAAGATGGGTATGAATACCATTGCATATCTCACGAAACGGTTTATACAGTCCCTTACAAACACTTTATTTTAACGAAACAATGAATCAACCGCTACCACGATATGTAGACTATATGTATAGCTATCCACATAAAACTGCCTATCGTCCTTTTCCATCTCCGGTTTCGCTGCTTCCTTACCTGGAACAGGTGGAAGGGCAGAAGGCATCACTCTATTTTCATATTCCTTTTTGTAGTCATAAATGTGGATATTGTAACCTGTTTTCTCTACAAACCAATCGTGCGGATTATATCGCAACTTATTTGGAAACCCTTCATAAGCAGGCACAACAATTGTCACCTCTCACCACCGGACTGATCTTTGACAGTTTCGCCATTGGAGGAGGTACACCGTTGCTTCTCACCGTTTCCCAACTGGAATACTTATTGGAGACGGCTGCCCTGTTCGGAGTGCATCCCTCATGCTTTTACTTCCATAGAAACATCACCGGAGTATGCTGATCCTGCCCGTTTGACATGGTTGAAACAAGCCGGAGTGGCTCGTATAAGTATCGGTATACAAAGTTTTCTCAACGAAGAGTTAACCGCTTTGAAAAAGACGTCCCCGGCAAGACACGATCAATCAGGCGTTGGAAACTATCCGGAAGATGGAATTTCTTTTTTTAATATCGACTTGATTTACGGAATCAAAGGACAAACAGTGGATAGTTTTCTCTATTCTTTAGAGCAGGCTCTTCTGTTTCAGCCTAACGAACTCTTTATCTATCCGTTATATGTGCGACAGGGAACAGCTATCACGGAGCGGAATCTGATGATGTCTGTTTCCGGATGTATTGTGCCGCCCGTGATCTCTTGAAAGACAGAGGCTTTCTACAAACTTCGATGCGGCGTTTTATTCATCATCCGTCTACTGATGCGGAAATTTCCTGTGGAGATGAAGTGATGCTTTCGTGTGGTTCCGGTGGACGTAGTTACTTGGGTCATTTGCATTATGCCACCCGGTATACTGTTTCTCAACACTGCATTGCTCAAGAGATAGATGACTATATGGACACTACTGATTTTACAGTAGCTCGCAATGGATTTATTCTCTCTCAAAAAGAACGGAGGCAACGTTTCATCATTAAAAATCTGATGTATTATATGGGGCTTGATAAAGCCGAATATGAGCGTCGTTTTGGCGAATCACCGGATGATATTCCATTATTCCGGCAACTGGCAGAACGGCAATGGATAGAAAATACAGATGATCGCATTTGTCTTACTTCGAAGGAATGGGATATTCTGATTATATTGGTCAGTTATTCATTACCCCTGAAATAAGAGGGCTGATGGAAACTTATTCTTATTGAACGAAATGGAAATGAAAAACGAGGGGGATTTACTTTCCATCAAGCGTATCTATTATCGCGGTAAATTGAATAGCTGCAATTATACCTGCTCTTACTGTCCTTTTCGGCAAAAAGTCACATCTGACAGCCACTACGCAGGATGAACAGGCGTGGAACCGTTTTATTACGGCTATTGAACAATGGAAAGGGGGACCGTTGCAGTTATTTATTATTCCTTACGGTGAAGCATTGATACATCGTTATTATCGGAAAGGGATCATTCATTTAGCGGCGTTGCCACAAGTGGCCGGAATTTCCTGTCAGACTAATCTTTCTTTTTCGGCCGATGAATGGCTGGACGAATTTCCGGCTACACCGGCATTGATAAGTAAGATAAAGATTTGGGCCAGCTTTCATCCGGAAAAGACTTCAGTAGAAAGTTTTGTCCGGCGACTTCATACGCTTTATAATGCAGGAATACAGGTCTGTGCCGGAGCGGTAGGCAATCCGATGGCAAAAAAGTGTACTTAGCGATTTGCGAAATGCTCTTTTGCCGGATATTTATTTGTTTATTAATGCTATGCAAGGTTTGAAGTCTCCGTTGAGCGTAGAAGATATTCGTTTTTTTACGCAACTGGATAACCTTTTTGAGTATGATTTAAAAACGCTTCGGCTCAATGGACTATCTGTTCGGGAGGGAGAAGTAGTTGTTTTATTGATTGGAAAGGAGATATCTTTGCTTGTCCCCGAAGTCAGGTGAAGATAGGAAATCTTTATCAGAATCAGATCTTGGACCCCTTGCTTCCTTGTCGGCGGAAGGTCTGTGATTGTTACATTGCTTTCAGTAATTTGACTAATCATCCTTTGCATCGAATAATGGGAGCAGGTGCATTTTGGCGGATCCCGGATAAGCCTTTCATTACTTCCGTGTTTTTGATGTGGATGGAACACTTACCGATGCACAGGGAAGGGTTTCGGAAAGTTATGCCCATGCTTTGCGGTACATAGCGCAATTTGTTCCCTTATATCTTGCTACTTCTTTATCTATGCAACAGGCACGGAGAAAGTTAGGCAAGACTCTTTTCAGCCTGTTTGAAGGAGGGGTGTTTGCCGACGGTGGATTACTGGTATATGGCGGGCAGAGCCGGTGTATGCCGGTTGAATTACTACTGGACATAAACGAAGAATCCGCAAAGATAACGGCGCATAGCTATGAAGGCCAAGTTTATAAGTACAGCATGCTGGTTTATGATAAGGAAGAGAGAATAAATATTCTTTCTCGCTTAAAAGAGAAACCTTATCAGGTGTTTTATAAACCACCTCTTATTACGGTTATCCATAAGGAAGTTGATAAACGGAAAGGAGTGCTTCATATATGCAAGGCTTTAGCTTTTCCCCTTGACCAAGTATTGGTTGTCGGAAATTCACTGAAGGATTGGGAGATGATGTCAGTAGTATTTCATTCTTGTGCAGTGATGAACGCCGAACCACTTTTAAAAGAACGTGCCCGCTACACGCTGAATCCGGATCGATTGGCTGCTTTCTTCCGCTTCCGGGAGTAGAAAAGCGGCTGCAATAAAAAGCTTCACATTGATACCTGATTGTACCATTCAAAAATAAAAATCAGTTATAATTTGGTAGTTATAAAAACAAAGCGCATATTTGCAGCCCGAAAATAGGGACAGGCATAAAAATCCTCATCGGAGGGTGCTATAATAGATAATTATAGTGCTGGATAAGATGAATGGTGTAAATCATTCGCTTGTCCGGCACTATTTTTTATTGTAACAATTTAAGATAAGAGGTAAAGTAGCGGAGAAACTATGAAAGAGTTAAATTTGACACAAGGAAGTGTTCGAAGGTATTGCTGCAATTTGCAGTGCCTTTTCTTATTGCCAATGTGCTTCAGGCGCTTTATGGTGGAGCCGACTTGTTTGTTGTGGGGCAATATGATGATTCGGCAAGTGTGGCGGCTGTGGCTATCGGCAGTCAGGTGATGCAGACGATTACAGGTATTATCCTTGGCATTACGACAGGCACAACTGTATTGATTGCTATCGCCATCGGAGCAAAAGATGATCGGAAAGTAGCTTTTTACAATCGGTTCTTCTGTGTGGCTATTTTCAATTGTAGGAGTCTTGCTGACCTTAGTCATGGTGGCATTTCATGGGCAGATAACCGAACTGATGCACACGCCTGCGGAAGCGATGGCTGATACTAAAACTATATTCTGGTATGTTCGGCTGGTATTTTGTTCATAATAGGGTATAATGTTGTATGTGGTATCCTGCGTGGATTGGGTGATTCAAAGACACCGCTTTATTTTGTAGGCTTGGCATGTGTAATCAACATAATGCTCGATTTTATACTGGTCGGCTATTTCCATTGGGGAGCTACAGGAGCGGCTATTGCTACTGTAACCGCGCAAGGCGTCAGCTTTGGAATAGCGCTTTGGTTCTTATACCGGCATGGATTCCACTTTGATTTCTCACGGAAGGATATCCGTTTGAACCGGAATCTGTCTAAAAGATCATGGTATTGGGAGCGCCTATTGCTTTGCAAGATGCTTTAATCAATGTTTCATTTCTGATAATCACAGTCATTGTGAATCAGATGGGAGTCATTGCGTCTGCTTCTTTAGGTGTTGTTGAGAAAATCATAGTGTTTGCCATGCTGCCTCCGATGGCTATATCATCGGCTGTGGCAACCATGACTGCACAAAATTACGGGGCGGGACTTATCAAGAGAATGAATAAATGTCTTGCTTCCGGAATAGGGATTGCTCTTGTTTTCGGTGTGTCGGTTTGCGTGTATTCGCAATTCCTGCCGGAGACTCTTACCGCTTTCTTTACGAAAGATGCCGCTGTGGTGGCAATGGCAGCAGAGTACCTGCGGGGATATAGCATCGACTGTATCGTAGTCAGTTTTGTGTTCTGCATCAATTCTTATTTCAGCGGACAAGGGAACTCGTTATTCCCGATGATTCACAGTCTGATAGCCACTTTCCTGTTCCGTATACCATTGTCATACTGGTTCAGCCAGATGGATAGCTCGTCGCTGTTTATCATGGATTTGCTCCACCCATTTCAACGGTGGTTTCATTATTGATTTGTATCTGGTATTTGCGATATACCCAAAGGAAATTATACTTGAGAGGCACATTGATGCCTGCTATGTCGAATTAGGTGTTTTTAGGTGACATATAATTAACTAAAATCTATTTTGTATGGAAGCTTATTTGAAGAAACTCTGTTTTGAGTATCAGGTTGATGAAAAAAGAAGTGAAAGAGCTGTTGGCTCGTATGGAAATGGTGTATCTGGATAAAGGAGAAACGATTGCATCTGCCACAATGCCCGAGCAGAGCTTGTATATTATTGTTTCCGGCATTCTGCATACATACACGACTCATGAAGGAGAGGATAGAACCATCCGGTTTTTATCTGAAGGGGATGCTGTATTGTGCTATAACTCCAGTCAATATGCTGTAAAGGCGCTGACGAAATGTGCTGCTTATTACATCAGCGAAGAGGAGATTGAAGAGTTGTGCGCAACATCTATTTCGTTTGCCAACTTGGTTCGTCAACTGATGGAATATCAGTTCTATTTTAAAGAAGAAGAGAATATGAACGTTCGGAAACTGACGGTAAGAGAGAGGTATCTTTCTTTATTGGCAGAAATCCCGGATATCCTGTACAGGGTACCTTTGAAGTATATTACTCATTATCTGGGTGCCGATGTAACCAGTTTGGGATATATGGCTGGAAGTTCTAAATAGGAAATATAACCTGGACATCTATTTTTCTATGTATTCCTTATCAGATGGTTCATTGACTATTCAAAATTGAGTTTGAAAAGTCTTTGGATTATTTGGTAAGGAATATTATTTTGTATTCCAAATGAAAAACTCAATACCTCGATATACTTTTTATAAGAATAAGTATGGAAGCGAACTTTTGGTCGATGTGGTAGAACTGAAATATGTGAAGAAGTTCTTGGCTGAAAGTGCTATTCACACGTTGAATTATTATGATGTTACTTTTATAACAGAAGGTAAAGGGACGTTTTCTGTCGATAACCAAACCTATGAAGTAACCCCATGTGACGTTCTATTCTCTAAACCGGGAGAAATCCGGAACTGGGATACGCGTCATATCATCAATGGTTATGCGCTGATTTTCGAGGAAGAGTTCTTGTCTTCCCTCTTTAAAGATTCTTTGTTTGTACAGCATCTTTCGTTTTTTCAGCTGGAAAGCTTTTCATCAAGACTGCATTTGCCAGATGAGCTTTATGTCCGTATACTCCAAATTTTGCATCATATAAAGATGGAGATCGACTCGTATCAGCAAAACGATGTGCATGTATTGAGAGCGTTGCTTTATGAAGTCCTGATGTTATTGGACCGGGCTTATCTTAAAATGACTTCGATAGAGGAGGGCAGGAGCAGAGAAGCGTCTAATAACCATGTAAGTAAATTCATGAATTTGGTAAATATCCATTCGAAAGAGCAACACTCGGTTCAGTATTATGCGGATAAACACTGCATTACTTCTAACTATTTGAATGAGATGGTAACCTCGACAATGGGGTTTAGTGCCAAACAATATATTCAGAATAAAGTGATGGATGAGGCTAAAAGACTGCTCGTTTATACAAATGTCCCCATATCGGATATTGCTTTTGAACTCTGCTTTTCAACGGTCTCCTATTTTATTCGCAGCTTCCGGCAACATACGGGAGAAACTCCATTACTTTATCGGAAAACACATAAACCGTAAAAAGTACTATTTTCCCCTTTCTTTTTATTACGCCGTTCCTCTTCTATTTCTCTACTTTCGCATCAGATAATAACTAACAATAAAAAAATGAAATGATGAGAGACGCAGAAAAACAGTAGGGAACATGATTGATAAGTTGAAAACAGCTTTTATCGGTTCTATAGACAGGGGAGGGATTTCCTAATATCAAGGCAATGTTGCAGCCAAGAAAAAGGGAAGGGATAAAAACGATTTATCTGACAACGAATACTTCATCCATGCGTGTGGCGCAATACCGGGAAAACAATCATGCGTGTATTTACTTTTGTGATACAAGATTTTTTAGAGGTGCGATGCTGCGGGGTACAATGGAAGTATTGACAGACAGTGCCAGCAAAGAAATGATTTGGCAGGAGGGTGATACCATGTATTACCCGGAAGGAGTGACAGATCCCGACTATTGTGTATTGAAATTTACGGCAACTTCCGGTAGGTTTTATAGTAATTTCAAATCGGAGAGCTTTATCGTAGAATAGAACTCATAGTACATAAGAGAAATTGAGTGACAGAGCTTTTATAGTCTCAATGTACTATTTTTAAGATTTTATAAAAGAATAGCAACTTTAAAACAATGAACCAGTGAATAAACGGCATAAAATAGGGCAATAATATGCGGAAATACAGGTCTATTTCGCATAAAACTACATACGGAATGCATCTTTTCTTGTTGGCAAAGCGTTCGTTCCTCGGTGAGGAGCGGGTGTTCCTCGGTGTAAACGTTAGCTTCCTCACCGAGGAACTTGTTTGTCATCGGTGAGGAAGCTGAAACTGGTCTTTTGAGGGTGGTTTTTCTCTAGTTTGGCATAACTGTTAGAAAGGATAGGAATAATAAAAAGAACGGTTATCTTAATATTTTATGTTGAATGGTGAATGAATAATGGAAAATAGCTGCTATTTGGATGATATATGTCCCAAATGATAATAATAAAGAACTTTCTCCCGACAGATGCCGGGCTTTTTTTCTATTTTTCTTAAATCGTTATGCTATTGTCTCTCTTTCTGATTGTTTAAATATTCTCTTTTTTAAGAATGGTCATTCTTTCATTCGTTTTATGTCTCCGGGCAGAATCCATTTTTGTAAAACAGATAACTTTCTTCTATCGCATCGGTTGTATCCGCTTCTAATGCATATAATATTTCCTTGCAAAATTCCAGTTGCCCGGTTCCGTTGGCAGTTACAATATTTCCGTCCCTTACAGCCTGTTTGTTGATATAGTTGGAATCGCCTGTATATTTGTCTCCGGCATACTGTTTTAAATAATCGAGTGTATTGCTGGTATGCTTAACCTCATTAAGAAAACCATGCATACCAAGAAATACAGAAGCATTGCATATTCCGGCAACTAACTTATTCTCTTTACTGCTTTTTCTACAAGTGGAACTATTAGTTCACCTAGAGGTGAGAACCAATTCATTCCTCCAATTAATACCAAACCGGCATAATTTTCCGGCATATCGTTGAGCCCGTAATCGGGCAGCACCTTGAATCCCCCTATTGAACTTACAGGTTCTTGAGTTATTGATAGGTTTTCACTTTATAAGGAACAGGACTTCCGGGCATAACACCCTGATTCAGGCAGGCAGCTATAAATGCGCCTTCCCAGTCGGCGAACCCTTCTAAAATTACAAATATTACTTCTTTCATATATGATTCTAATTTTTAGTGAGTACAAAGGTGTGATATTTAATTGACTTTTGTAGTAGTAATTGTGGTAAAATATCGAATAATACAATTAAAATATGATTATTCAGTTTACAATAGGAAACTTTTTATCATTCAAAGAGCAATGATGAAGGGCGTGAAGTAAAAACTATAACTTTTCCATTCAGGAAAAATGAATTGAAGGTACAATACCTTATGGAGGAGTGCGATACGCTCGGAAAAGAAATGACTCAATTAACGGAAGATAAATTTTTGTCCGTACTGGGACTGTCAATACACAAACAGGTAAACTTGTCGTCGCAGGTTATTATGATACAAACAATAATAACAAGTATGACAAAACAGATAAGGATGAAATCTTAATCTATGATTTGAAAACCTTGAAGTTAGCTTCGAGAATATGATTTCCGGCTAGATAGCCAACTGTGTACAAAGTAGAAAAGTGAAATAAAAAAAACTCTGTAATCATTGAATTACAGAGC
>VOFH01002828.1_pt1 | contig 28088 bp, 33 predicted proteins | sample 5384091 | NCBI WGS metagenome assembly VOFH01 (sample SAMN12384727, study PRJNA508395) | human gut metagenome | isolation source: healthy gut G | host: Homo sapiens
TAAAACAGCGAAGCCGCGTTTACGATAGACTTTTTCCATACCGAGACGCTATACGAAAATATTTTCTCGTGAGTTACATCTCACCACCACCCGCAGAAAATGCTATGCGTCGATATTCTTCTACGAAATGCTGGATGATGACTATATCAGCGAAATAGGCGCGGAAAGTTCCGTCCAATCATGGCAGATGACCGCACCTTCCAACGGAAAAGTAACGGAAAGAATTTCATCCCCGAAGGGGCGATCCCATTCGTACGAACGCACCGGCCCATGCGATGAACAACGACAAAGTAAAGATCACCTTCATGCCAAACGTAAAACCAAGGATGTCATGTAGTGAATATTTAAAAAGCTAACGATACATTTGAACAGGGGTTAATTGAAGTAGCTAAGTCAGGCGTTTTTTTGGTGACGGAAAACCGCACACTGCTAACACATCTTTTATCCTGAAAGAAAAGCTGAAAGGTGGTAAAACCGAGACAAAGCGATTGTGAAAAGTGAATCGAATGGCCGACAAGGCAAAAATCCTATCGACAAGTCATTGATATACGGCCGGTGAAAACACTACGGAGATGCACGCCATTCGTGCCAGATCTGGTTTGCCTTATGTCTATCCGAAGTCGGTAGAGACAGCGGCGAGACAAGATTCCCGCCGATATTTCAGCCGAAGAGATTGCCGTGCAAACGTGAGGACTCTACGCAGTTACCACTTTCACTATTGACCCGAAAGATGCCAAAGACTTCGACGATGCTTGCTTTCTGTCCGCAAATCTGAGAGAAGGATTGTGCGATTGTACTTTATCGCCGATGTGACGCATTACGTGAAAGAAGGATAACCATTGACAAAGAGGGCAGAAAAACGCGCCACTTCCGTCTATCTGGTGGACCGCACCATCCGATGTTTCGAACGATTGTGCAACTTCATCTGTTCCCCTCCGCCCGAATGAAGAAAGCTGGCTTTCCCGTAATCTCAATACAAACGGTGAAAGGTGTCAAGGATTCACGCATCGTTCATACGGTTATCAACTCCGACCGCCGCTTTACTTACGAAGAGGCACAGCAAATTATCAAGACAAAAAAGGAACTTCAAGAAAAGTACTCAATGGATACTACGCAAAGCACCCGCGAAAAACGTTTCAGCAGAGCTATCAACTTCTGACCAGCCACAAGCGAAGCCCGAGGATCGAATATAGGAAAGGGAAACCTATCAGCGTTTACTTTTAAGGAGTCAAAAGACGCCAATAAGCTGGTAGAAGAACTATGTTGCTGCCAACAGAAACTGTAGCCGAAGTGCATTTTAAAAATAAAGAACAAGAAGTCAGTGTCTTTACCGTAATCCATGACCGTCTGACCTGAAAAGCTGGAAATCTTGTCGTGTTCATCACCCCGCTTCGGCTATAAAGTACGTACAAGCGGCAAAAACAGATATTTCAAAGTCTATTAACCACCTCTGACGATATTCATGGTAAGAAAGAAGAGAACGATTGAAACAGTTTCTATCCGTGCTAAGCAAGCTTACTCTACAACATCGGCTACCATGGACCGGTATTCGAATATTACACTCACTTCACCTCACCGATCCGCGTTTCGGATATGATATGGTACATCGTCTGTTGACGAAGCGTACATAAAACGGAGGACGCAGCGTATCAGAAGCCAAATACGAAGACCTCTGCGACCACAGCCCGAACATGGAGCAAATACGCCGACCGCTGAACGCGCTTCTATCAATATAAACAGGTAGGAATTATGAGCGAACGCCGTGCAGATTATATGCAATCTCCTGGTAACCGGAATGGGGACTTTGGAACTGAACGAAAATAAATGCGAAGGTTTAAGCTCCATCCGCGATCTTGATGATTACATGAATTTGGACGAGAAGAACCATGCTCATGGACGTCGTAAAAACAAGATATATAGTCTGGGAGATGCTATTACCGTTCGCGTGGCACGTGCCAACCTTGAGAAGAAACAATTGATTTTATTAATAGAAAATAAGTTCACCACAAAGGGGAAGCTAACCATTATGGAAAACCTTTATCGAAGAAAACAAAGAATCGAGTCTATTATTCTTCATTAGACGTTTGTTTTGTAGGATAGTCGATATGGATAATCCTACGTAGTCCGATGAACTCTCGGTTATGAAGACGGCATTATCTATCTCCACCCGGGCCCAAAGGCAGTAAACGGAAATGTTGGAACACAATAATGTCTCATCACTTTTAGTCTCGACACAAGCTTGTCTATCAGCACGAAAAGTGGTTTGCAGTTACAGTATGCCCTGAAAGGATGTGTCGCGGAAAAGTAGAGTTCGTTGAAGACATGGAAGAAAAATGGCGCATTGGACATTATCATGTGTCATTATACGAATAATTAAATTACCCGATCCGGCTGCCCGTAACGTTAAAGCATGGAAAGTACTGCAGACCAATACGGGAAAAGTGATTCGCCCATATTTAATGAAAATATAGATAAGGAAAAATTAGTGTATGTGGATTTCTACCTAGGTCTGTCTGTCGGCAACATCTTTGCACAAAAAGACATACAAGAAGAATTACCGAATTTTACATGGAGTCATGATCGCACGAAGACCCTGTTGGTGGATTTGCCCAAACGACGCTGAAGAGAAAAACCGCTGGGCCATGTTTGCATGTTCGGGGCGGGCATTGAAGATGTATGGCCCATCGCCGAATTGGTCAGCAAAGGAAACTGCTATCTATCGGGAATATTTTGACGAACAAGGAACGGATTTGGGTAACTAAGTCCGAGCTTTCATCCGTATGCCAACATGGTTACGCGGATTGTGCCAATAAGCTACCAGTTTCCTGCCCAATGCGACAAGGTGCCACGTGGAACAAGAAACCATCCTGGAGAAATTGCGAGTCACTCTGCCAGAGGCAAAGTGCCTGATTATACCAATGATGCCCCTGATTCCTGACATGGCCCAGACCCAAAGCTGTGACGGTAGTAGAAAGAGTTATGGCGAAAGCATCCTTATCTGGCAGGCGAACTGGGAAACAAATGGTTCTGTCTGTGCTTTGAAGGCTGGCACTCCGGAAACATTTTGCCTGTTAGTCCTGGCTGGAGTGACGATGGAGGCACATCTGCACTGATTCCGCACGTGGCCCTGAGATGAAGACTCTTATTTGGAAACCCTTCCGCAAAGGAATTCAGGAAGCAGGAGCCTAGGGCATTGAGCTCTTATTATTTATGGATTTTGGAGAACCTGTTCCGGGAGTTATCATTTCTTACCAGGTGACTCCTGCGTCAACAATGGGGCTTCTGGCATTTGGACAGTAAAGAATTCTGCATACAAAACACCGCATTACCTATTCGAAGAAGAAATGGCGGCATGGGCAATGCAGGACTGAATATCCGCACCCCAACTTCCACCCCGCCACAAGATTTATCCTCCCCTCATGCCAAAATCATGAAGGGAAAATCTTTGCATACCCTAGACTAAAGTGGAAACTCATGTCAAATTTATGCTGGCTTTTTGATAACCAAATTTTGAAAGTATTTTGATTCGTCATCCAGAAACAGAGTACACAATGCCGCCTTCACCAGAGGTATCTATGAAAGTATTTCAGAGGCCCAATGTTCTTCTTGAAAACGAGAATCAGATGCCTGCTTGTCCAAGAGCCCAACAAAAATAGCAGTTATCGCAACTTGAATGAAGCAGGCGGCTTGAGCCGACGTGTGGTGATACGGCCCCTGCCCATGCTCCTATCAAGACTGTATATCAGGGAATATCTACCACGGTGAAGTCAGGCTATGCAAAGGGATGTAACATCATTGACAAGTATTTCCTAGAATCATAATAAATGTTCCTTTGATACAACAGGAACAAAGCCGCTTAGAATAAATTAAAAGCAGCAGAACTGCTAAAAAGTTTCTATCATCATGCCTGTATTAGGCGAAATGAGAAGACGGTTCGTATAAATCTTCCTGTACCAGCTCTGACCCCTTGTGCGTCAAAGCAGCAATTGTTGAAGCTGACATGCAAATAAGGGGAAAGCCAGTAGTTTTGGTATTAGTAGATTTGGAAGCAGCAAACAATCAACTGGCCACAACAAATACGTTCCCGCTGACAGTGCATGCCTGGTTCCCGGTGAATTTGGGGGAATGCTATTGCTAAAGTCCTTTCGGAGATTACAACTGGCGCTCCAAGTCTGGCTGCACCCTTCCCCAGTCAGTGGTGGACAGGTTCCACGCATTTCCATTCAAACCCGGCTCCATCTGTTGGAAAGTCCTGTGGATGAGTTCCTTTATCCCTTTCTGGATATGTGGGTTAAGTTACACTACTTTGGAATATTCAGCCTTGAAGGACCTCCAAACCGGTTATAGGTCCACAAGAAAAGATGACCCTGGGTGTCAAAGAATACGGAAAAAGAGCTGAGATGAGCAGTCTTCATTTCCTTATATTCGGATGCATTTCCCCGCAGTGCGTGACTACCTACGACAAGGCGGTAAAGCCATGGCTTCGAACGTATTCACTAAACTGGAGAAGAACAGACAACTGCTTCAATTTACCTCAAGGTTGTAGTTGGTGGACAAGAACAATCAGTTGCAGAACTCATAGTTTTTCAATAATGAGAGCCATCACAAGATGGTTGAAAGGAAGTTTTGAAGCGCAATAAACCCTCAATCAATAATAACTGATAAGAACCTAATAATTTTGTTTTCCCCTCACTAAAAAGTGAAACAGAACATACCGGTTCTTTCAGATATTCAATCTTATCGTTCAATACATTGATTCTATTTAAAGTTTACTTTAATTCCCAAATTATTCATATAGTCTGCCTCATTCCCCAACCAGTCTTCAACCTCCTTCACTTTTGTAATTTGAATGAACGAGTATTTTCCTGTAATCACTATCTTCTTCCGCCAGAGGGCTTTAAGCATTACAGCATAATCATTCTATATATTAAAAACAATTTATCTAGCTTATTATTCTTGAAATTCTGCTGTTCTTTCTTATATATCAAGCCACATCGGCTATCTGGTAGAGAAAGTGCTTGGAAAAATGCTGTACCGACTCCATTCATGCTACTTGAAAATAACGGAGTGTTTAACGTCCAAAATGATTTACCGTACCTCTGCTTTTAATCATACGTCCAAATCAAAATCCCAGTGATAGGTCCCATTACATGCTCTCTTGCCATTTCTTTATGGAGAAAGTTCACCCTTGTGGATGATTTCCATCTCCCATGTTAAAAAACAAGCCAGTTGTTTATCAGAAATTTGGCAACCAGACCTAATATCAATCATGTTCACATAGTTGGCTTCCTTCAATTGTCTTTGCAAATTGTGTCGTGAATGCATTAAAGTCCTTCTTCCAATATTCAAATTGCTCTAGAAGTCAAATCAGGTCTTTCAACAATACAGGGAAGTTAAACGCAGAAGTCGATTTAAACTTTAGGCTCATCATCCCAATAACCAAGTTCCGTCACGCATACTGTTGCTTTCACCCAAATCTACACGGTTTTCTTTAACTCTATCTGCCTTGGTCAAATAAGTATGAATCCTTATAATCTGCTTCGAAACTACATCTATGTGAAATTTGCATGATTGGTGCAAAGTTCCAGTAGCCGACCTATCTTGAATGCAAACCCTTGAATTAAGCATTAACGTAGGATCACATGATTTGCCATCAACACAGTAATTTTGGCTTCCAAAAACCAACAGATCTTCTGCTTTCTTATTAAGTTTCCAGCTGATAAGGCTTTCTTGTGATATCCCCTAATGCTGAATTGCTGTCCCTTTTTCCTCGGTTTTAACTATACAACTTTCTCTCATAAGTACTTCTTTTCCATTGACAGTCAAAGTTCCCACTCTCATAAGAGCCTTACTCTGTATTTCCGAAATAGAAAATAAATCATCTGTAGCAATGACTCAGCGTAGAGAAACAAAGGTCCAATAAGAATTCCATTCCAATGCAAGGACAGCCACCCTCCATTCCGCTTTAAACTTTATAAATGAAACTTATAAAGAAAGTTACCTCCGTCACACCACTTATTTGTCCACATCATCTTCTATTAAAACCTTCACCGCATTGGTGGAACTCAAAACTCGCCACCAGTTTAGATTGTAAAACTTATGAAGAGCATACAACTCCCTCAAATCTTTTTCTGACCGAACATACAATACTTCAGCAGTCAAGAATGCATTATTCTTTTTCAAAAAGCGGAAAGCAGAAAGTAAATTCTGGCATTTCTGTTCTACTTCCACTGTATATTGCTGTTACTTCGCCATTCTCGCTCTCATGTGCAAAAACCAATGGCTGCGAATAAATCATTTGAGGTAACTCCGGATTCCTGCTCAACCCATTTTATCGTGATAGATTTTCCATTATATTCGAATACGGCACCACGATTTCAAATCATCATAATTTATCCAAATGGCAATGTAATCACACTCCCCTGAATAGTACTTCCACATCATTTGCGATCTATCTTTTGGATTATCACTTTTCAAACAGAAAAGTCTAGCAATTCCTTTTCATCTTTACAGGCAGAAAACAGCAGAAGAATAATCGTCAGAATCCCTTAACGTCTTGTTTTTAGCATAGTATTAAATAAAATGGTTACTTGGCAAATATACGGTTTTGCCAAGTAACCACAGGATTATTCTCTATATTTCTTTCAAAAAAAACGTTCCTTTACAAAGGATATTCTTCGAACGCGTACAGGATAGTAGATAAATAACGCTCTCCCGTATCGGGCAATAAGGCTACGATCATCTTCCCTTCGTTTTCGGGACGTTTCGCCAGTTCGGTAGCCGCATAGACGGCTGCCCCGAAGATATGCCGACCAACAGCCCTTCTTTCTCCGCCAGCGCACGACTGGTACGGATAGCGTCGTCATTCTGCACCTGAATAATTTCATCTACGACAGAAGCATTATAAGTCTTCGGTACGAAACCGGCACCGATTCCCTGAATCTTGTGAGGTCCGCTTTTCCGCCGGACAGTACCGGAGAGTCGGCAGGTTCTACCGCCACCGCCTTCACACTGGGATCGCGCATCTTCAATGCTTCTCCTACTCCGCTAATTGTCCCGCCAGTACCTACACCGGCAACGAAGATATCGACTTTCCTCGGTATCTCTCCATATTTCCAGTCCGGTAGTGCGTAGATGCATAGCGGGATTAGCAGGATTTTCAAATTGCTGTAAGATAACGCTGCCCGGAGTGGCTGCTTTCAACTCTTCCGCTTTGGCAATCGCCCTTTCATTCCGTCGGCACCGGGAGTGAGCACAAGTTCCGCTCCCAGAGCTTTCAAGAGGTTACGACGTTCAACGCTCATCGTATCGGGCATCGTCAAAATCAGTTTGTACCCCTTGGCGGCAGCAACGAATGCCAATCCTACTCCCGTATTTCCACTGGTAGGCTCGATGATTGTTGCGCCGGGAGTCAAGACTCCTTTCACTTCGGCATCTTCAATCATTGCCAATGCCACGCGGTCTTTTACACTGCCCGCGGGATTGAATGATTCGATTTTCACTATCAGACGAGCCTTCAAGCCGTTACTCTTATTATAATTACTTAGTTCCAACAACGGAGTGTTACCTACCAAATCCGTCAATTTCTTGCAATCTTTTCCATATATATCTGTTTTTAATTTCCTTTGTTTTAAGATATTACAAAGATAGTGCAGTTTTTGTTGACAGGAAATACCATATATGTGGTAAATTTATACCATCATTATCCGGTAACCTACCATTCATCAGGAACTATTCCAGAAAATCAGCCCGCATGGGACTGAATGTGTCTATCAATACTCCCGCTTCCAGACAGACGCATCCATGCGGTTCGTCGGTGCTACATATAGCCATCGCCAGTCGACAGTATCTCTTTCCGATCGCCGATGGTCAGTTCAAACTTTCCACTTGCCACGTAGGTAGCCTGAGTGTGGTAATGTTCATGCAACGTACCGACCGCCCTTCTCAAATTCTACCTTGACCATCATCAACTTTCCGTCGTATCCCATTATCTGACGACGGATTCCCGAGCGGGGTGCTCCCATTTCAACTCTTTCTCAAACTGAAAAACTTCACTACGCGTTTTCATATTCTCTTTCCTATTTAAATAACTGAAAACAAAGATAGCTTTTTGATTTCCAGTCTACCAAATGGATTCTACGGAAAAGACTTGCAGGTCTTTCACTTCGATACGGTTTCCCAGAAGTGGAATCCTTCTTTGTTGTTAGTGTCAGGGCGGCGTTCCATGGAATAAGAATACAGTCCGCCGTCGATAAAGACTTCGATAGAGGTGCGGTCAATGTAAATATCGGCACTCAACTCCATGCTGGTCGGGTCTTGGGGAGAGTAGAAACGGCCGTTCAGGGTATTGGAGTTCATGTCGTAGCCGATCATGCGCTGGCCGAAAAGGTTGAATCCGGCATCCGTGGCATGAGAGAGTTTGATCGTTGTTTTAATGCGGAGACAGTCGGCATCATAAAACTCTTTCAGATGGCGGTTGGCCTCATCCGAAGAAAGAGATTTCCAGGAACGAAGAGGCTTACACAAGGATTCGACCTCCTTTACGGGAACGTTGACAAGGCGGATGCCGTCTTTGGTGGTACGCAAAGTCAGTTCGGTGGGGAGCATCATCATTCCGTTGAAAGGCATACCGGGTGGGAGATTCTTCCCCAGCCTATCTGATGCGTCTGCCGTCGCTTGCCGGAATATTGTAAAGGTCTGGGCCGCATAGATACTTCCGGTGGTATAGCAGTATTTTCCGGCTTCGGGAGTAAATATTTTGCCGTCGAAAGAGCCTAAGTATATACGTACCGGTAGCACTGTACATCACCCACTTCGTGTGGTTTTGTCACCGTCAACCGGCAGTTCGAACAATTCGGGGACATTCCCAGAAGCCTGTAACATGGCTCTCGTATTTCCAGTCTTTTGAGATTGGAAGAGGTATAGATGGAGTGTCCGTCGCGCTCGTTCAGTACCAGTACCCAATGTTTGAGGGCGCATACCAGAACACTTTCGGGTCGCGTGTGTCCTGAGAGTTCCATTTCTCCTTGGAGTTAATCACCGGATTCTTGTCGTACTTCGTGAAGGTACGTCCTTTGTCAAGGCTGTAGGCTATCCCCTGCACTTGTCTGTCACTGCTGGCGGCAGTGAAGGCGGCAACCATGGCTGGAGTCTTGCCTTTATTGAATCCGGCGGTATTATCATAGTCGATGACTGCCGAACCGGAGAACATCGTTCCTAAATGGTCGGGATACAGAGCGTCCGGTAATTCTGTCCAGTGTATCAGGTCCTTGCTGACCGCATGGCCCCAGTGCATATTCTCCCAGTCTCTTTCGAAAAGGATTGTGCTGGTAGAACAGGTGGTATTCGCCCTCATAATAGATTAATCCGTTAGGTCATTGATCCAGCCTCTCCGGGTAGTGAAGTGGAATTGCGGACGGTTCTTTTTCCTTATACAGTTCAGCTTGTCCTTCGATTTCGTCGGACTGGTATATTTTACTCAATCCCTTCTCATTGCCGTCGTAGGTTATCTTGATCGTCTTTCCTTTGAAAGCCGACACATCTTTAAACACCCAGTATTCCGCTTCATCCGGCGCCAGACGGATAACGACGGATAAATCCGGCTTGCCGTTTACTTCAAAAGTCATCCTTCCTCTGTTCTCTTTATGGGAGATGGGAAGTTCAGATATTGCTTGGTTATTTTAAAAGATACTTCTCCGGCTATCGCTGCCAAACAGGAGAAGGACAAAACAAAAAGAGTAAGTACAATTCTGCTTAATGTCTTCATAGCTATTTTATTTATTAGTTTGTAAAATCGGAGTAAATGTAGCCAATACGACCGATTTCTGATATAATAAATGATTCACAGACTATGAGAAACGTTACATTTCACAGATATTTTCCTTAAATGACCTGTATTTTTCATCACTTGGCCGTTTCTCTCTATTCTTTATCCCACGTTATTATTCAGCAGCTCTTTCGTCTTATCCGCAAGAAATAAAGGAATATTAATCAGATTGCCGTCTTGTTTCAAATTCAGCATCGAATATCGAATCCGACAAGCAGGTTGATAAAGTTTCTCGTACTGAATCAGACTTTTACCTGTTATATTCTGGTCTGCTTTCACTTCTATCGGATAAATATGATTACCATGCTGAAGTAAAAATCCACTTCTGCTTTATTACCGGAAGTCCAGTAACGGAACGAAGCCTGAAATTGTGCTGTAAGACTTTGCAATACATAATTCTCTGCCAATGCCCCTTTATATTCCGTATATCCGGGAGTGGACAATAACAAAACACTTGCACCCAGTCCGACAACTGCCTCAACAGTCCTACATCTAATGCGTAAAGTTTAAAATGTACTCAAATCATCATACGCTTTCAGTGGCAGCCTAGGCGACTTGCTCAAAACTACTTTGTTGATAAGACCAGCTTGTTCCAACCATAAAATAGCATCTTCATACTCACGCGCACGGGCTCCGGGACGAACCAGTTGATAAACAAACTTACGATTTTCTTTTCGCCAATTGAGAGGGCAGAGAGTTCCATACATAATTGATACGGGGCGCCAACGTAGGTGTAGCATGTTTCACAAAATCCAGAGCATAGTCATTCAATATATCCCGAAGCGATGAATCCACTTTTTGCATATCATTAAAGTCAACCATCAAAGAAGCAGGTTCGGGCATACCGCCACAAATAGAATAGGCAATGAAGGCTTCCCGCAGTTTGTCGAAGAAGATTTGGGGAAGAGGCGCTATTTCTTTGACAGAGCACATATATTGATACATCGCCGGTCTTTCGTATTCAGAAACTCCGTAAAAGTAAGCGGATACATAGACAGATGATTTACTTTTCCAACCGGAAAGGAATTGCCTATGTGATTCAGGTAAATTCCAAGTAAAGAACCAGCGCAAGCCACTGCATATTCGGGTGCTTCTTCGCAGAAATATTTCAAAGAGTTCAGCGCTTCATTGCACTCCTGAATCTCATCCAATATCAGCAAAGTAGTCTGAGGATTAATTTTTCGTCCCATGCAAAAAAGACAATTGCTGTATAATGCGCTCGGGGTCTTTAGTCGTTTTAAAGATATCACAAAGTCCGCTTTCATCTTTATCCAGACTAAAATAGGCAACATCTTCAAAGTATTTCTGACCGAAATACTTCAAAGCCCACGTCTTACCCACTTGTCGCCCCATGAATAACCAAAGGCTTCCTGTTTACATCCGTTTTCCAAGCCACTAACAGCTGAATAATTCCTCTTTCAAACATACCGAGTCACATTTTTGATATCTGAAATGTGAGAACTTACACATTTTTGATATGAGTTTCGTGCAAATATACACATTATCCATATCAAATGAAAGAATATCACAGGTCTATTACTTGAACCTCTTCACATAATTAACGATCAGATAGCAGGCAGGACCGAGTACCTGTCCGTGGTCAAATCCTTGCAGTTCATATAAAGAGACTTTCCGATTGCCGATATTCTTCAATACCGATGCCAGCAGTGCATTCTCTTCGTACCGGTCAGCCATTTCCAGATTCTTATCCCCGTAATCAGCACAACAGGAGCGGTATCCTTGCGGGCCTTATTTACCGGAGCAAATTCGTCAATGATGGGGATTCCGTTGGGCAGGCCACGTTCTTTGCGGATGGTAAAATGAGTGACTGTCTGCCCGCTGACCGGAAGATAGGCAGCTACACTATCCGCATCGGCTCCGTATGCAGCCATGTATTTCTTATCCATTGCCAGAATCAACGTAAGGTAACCTCCTGCCGAATGACCGGAAACAAAGATACGATCCTTGCGACCGCCATACTTTTCGATATTCCGGAATGTCCATGCCACAGCTTCGGCGGCATCTTCTATATAAGCCGGATTCTTTGCTTTCGGACTCAAACGATAATTAACCGCCACTACTGCAAAGCCTTGATCCGTCAGTTCCTTGGGAACAAATTTACTTCCTCCTTCCATACCACCGCCATGAAACCATACAATGGTGGAAAAATCTTTTTTATTCTCGGGATAATAAACATCCAGTTTACAACGTTCCAGACGATAAGCATCTGTTTCGGAGCCGGAAATGTAAGGTACATCCTTGTCGGTACGATACGTATCCTGTGCCTGAACGAGGCAGGCACAAAGCAAAAAGAGAAGGAGAAAACAATTCTTTTTTCATGGTTTTATTCTTTTTCATTCTTAAACAAGGACAAATATAAAACCTTATTTTTAGAATCACGGTCAAAAAAAAAAGAAGATATTAATATCTCCCGTCACAAACATTAATATATGTCGTGACAGGTCACTTTATCTGACTTCTCAGGTATTAATACTTGATACCGCATCTGTTTTATTCCTATATTTGCAATATTCTTTTTATTGCATTTTAGTGGAAAATCGCATTTCAAAAGTCTATTTTAATATAACCATGATAAAATAAACTATAATGAGAAAACTATTACTCAACCTTTTTTCTATCCACAGTAGGTCTCCTGTTTGCCGGGCAAGCATCCGCTCAAGAAGAAATTGCTCGGGAATCATCAAGCTGCAAGCGGGAGAAATTGACACTTTTACCCCTTATTCCTTATTCGGCGGGAAACCTGCCGTAGAAGCAATGAAACAACTCCCGACTGCAAAGCCGCCCTTCAGCCCCGACGAAGTGCAAATAAAGATAACCGACCGTGGCTGTCTGATCGAAGTCCCTCTGGAGGACAACGAACAAATATACGGTTTCGGACTTCAATTCGAAACTTCCGGTCAGCGTGGCCTGCGCAAGCGCCCGATAGTAAACGACAATCCGCTGAACGGACTCGGATAGACACATGCTCCGCAGACATTCTACGTCTCTACCAAAGGGTACGGTATTCTGGTCAACACGGCACGGTATACCACTTTCCTATGCGGCTCCAATCAGAAAACCGAGCATAGTCGTCAACTGCAAGCGGAAGAAAGAAAACACATTGCTACCACCACAGAAGACTTGTATAAGAACAGAAGCAACGGAAATAAAGTCCATATCGACGTACCCGGCGCCAAAGGCATTGAGGTATTTATCATCACCGGACCGGAAGTGCTGGATGTAGTCAAGAGAGATACAACCTCCTCTCCGGCGGCGGATGTCTTCCTCCGATGTGGGGACTCGGATTCAAATACCGTGTCAAAGGAGATGCGACGCAAGACTCCGTCATGCGTTTTGCCAACTATTTCCGCGAGAAACAGATTCCGTGCGACGTACTGGGACTCGAACCGGGATGGCAGACGGCCACCTCCTGTTCTTATCGCTGGAGCGACGACCGTTTTCCAAGGCACAAAGAAATGCTGGACCAGTTGCAGCAGAAAGGATACAAAGTAAACCTGTGGGAACACGCGTATGTTCATCCTTCTTCCCCCATCCGGAAGGCGCTGGAGCCCTACTCAGGCGATTTCCTTGTATGGAACGGACTGGTACCGGACTTCATCCAGCCGGAAGCACACAAAATATTTACCGATTACCACCGCACACTGATAGAAGAAGGCATCTCCGGCTTCAAACTGGACGAATGTGACAACTCGAACATATCTTTTGCTTCCGCCACATGGTGCTTCCCGGATATGGCACAGTTCCTTCGGGCATCGACGGAGAAAAGATGCACCAGGTATTCGGTTCCCTCTATGTGAATGCGATGGACAGTATCTATCGTGAAAAGAATACCCGCACCTATCAGGATTACCGGTCGTCCGGTATGTTCATGTCTTCACGCAACGCCGTACTTTATAGTGATACATACGATCCCAAAGAGTACATTCAGGCACTTTGCAACTCGGCATTCGGAGGACTGTTGTGGTGTCCTGAAGTGCGTGAGGCACATTCTGCCGAAGATTTCTTCCATCGTCTGCAAACGGTGATTCTTTCTCCGCAGGCTATGGTCAATGCATGGTATCTGCAATACGCTCCGTGGCTGCAATTCGACCGTGGAAAGAACGAACGTGGCGAGTTCCTGCCGGAAGCAAAGAGGTATGAAGAATATGCCCGCACACTGATTAATCTGCGTATGCAGCTGATTCTTATCTGTACAGTGCTTTTTATACATATTATAAAGAAGGTGTACCTCCTTTCCGTCCGTTATTGATGGATTATCCCAAAGATGAACGTTTGCGCACTATCAGTGACCAGTATATGATGGGAGACGGATTGATGGCTGCCCCTTTATACCAGAACAAGAAAACGAGAACGGTCTACTTCCCCGAAGGAACATGGTACAACTTCAATACCAATGAGAAATATGAAGGCAACCGTGAATATGAGATTACGACGGAATTAGATCAGTTGCCACTCTACGTCCGCCAGGGAACGTTATTGCCATTGGCCGCACCTGTCCCCTATGTGGATGCTCAAACCGTATTCGATCTGCATTGCAAAGTATACGGCGCTCCTTCGGCAACGTTCCTCCTTCTCGAAGATGACGGTATAAGTTACGATTTCCAAAAAGGACAATTCAACGAAGTAACGCTGGAAGCCGCAAAAGGAAAGGTAAAACTTAAAAGAACAAAAGAATACAAGCAGAAAAGATATCAACTGACAGATTACGAGTTCATCAATTGATTCTTAATTAGTTTCACTGCTTGAAACTAGAGTTTCATCAGTGAGAAACTGTAGTTCAAAGGCTTGAAACCTAAAAGTTTCGAGCGTATGAAACCAAAGTTTCAAGTAATGGGAACCAAAGTTTCAAGCAATGGGAACTGTAGTTTCATACCTTAAAACAAACTCGGCTTATTAATAGCTGAAATGAATGACAGCGTGACGGCAACTCTTTCCGTCACGCTGCTGTCACACGTTGCTGTCACGGTCTTATGATTTAATTATCAGACTATTGTCACAGGTTTAGTGACAGATGACAGCAATTCTTCAAATTTATATCTTTATGTAGGCGTTGAGTTCAAGTCATAAACGCAGGGAAATCCGACTTTCTTCCCCTCGGTCCGGCATACGAAGGCTGCAAACACCGGTCGCCTTATCCCAACTCCACACCATACTTTCAGTGTCATCGTCCGGATTCTCTTCCAGACGTTCCGGCTTCACCTTCTTTACTTTCTTGCCTTGCACGGTAATTCCTTTGGGAGCCGTCTTCAGATACATACGGAAAATAAAGTTTCGGGGAGCGGGCACTGCATACCCTTTTCCTTCACGGGCACCAACCGAAAGAAGATAACCACCCTCCTCCGTCCGGAAGCGAACGGGAGTTTTGGCAAACTCATCCCGTTGATAGCCGAGGTCTTCTCCCTCATCTTCGTACAAAGTGAACGAGGCCTCCTCTCCTTTTGGTGCCGGAAATACTTCAAAGATCAGCGGATAGACCGGTTTCTCATGCGTGTAGTTCATCACCGGCATGGTGGGGATGATGGAACCCTGCTTTACAAACATCGGGATGCACGACAAAGGGAGCTTCCACGGTAGTCCACTGTTCTCCGGTATAGACTGTTTGTTTATTGTTGTAGTCAATCCAAGTGCCTTCGGGCAGATAGACATTCTTCGTACGTGCTCCCTTCTTCACCACCGGAGCCACCAGCAGCTCTTGTCCGAACAAGAACTGGCCGTCTGTAGAGAACGTTTCCATATCCGCCGGATATTCCAAAAAGAGCGGACGCATGATGGGCAATCCCGTATCATGAGCTTCGCGGGCATACGTATAGATATAAGGCAATAAACGATATTTCAGTTCGATGGCCTCCTTCGCGTTCTTTTCCGCTTCCGGACCGAAGAGCCACGGTTCTACCGGATTATCCCCTCATGATGAATACGGTCAAAGGATTGAATGCACCGAACTGTATCCATCGGGTATAAAGTTCCGCCATGGATGGATAGTCTTCGATGTCTCCGCAATACCCCGTAATGTCACAGGTAGTAAACGGAATCACTCCCAGCCCTGCGGAAAGAATCACCGGGATCTGATTAGCCATTTGCCCCAGCCTTGCAGCACATCGTCTCCATTTCCGCAATCTCCCGTCCAACCGAACGTATAACGCTGCAATCCCGCATAAGCGGCACGGGTCATCTGGAAGACGCGACGGTTCGGATTCCGTTTCTCGAACTGCTCTTTGACCACTTTATCCCAAGTCAGTCCGTAGACATTATGGATTTCGTCGTGCATCCCCAGATGATGTTTCATCACAAGGCGTTCGGTCTGCTCTTCGTTGCTCCATGCGGGTTCTCCCATATCCGTCCAGAAGCCGGCAATGCCATCGTCAATCGGTTTCTGCTGATAGGCTCCCCACCAGTCGGCTACGGCAGGTAAGGTAAAATCCACTACCCCACAATTTCCGCCCCAAGGCCACGGCATGTCATAACTCTTCCCGTTCGTGCTGTCCTTGACAAAATATCCCAGACGGTCCGCTTCCTCCCATTGCTTCTTGTTGGCTTGCGAGATGACCGGGTCTTGCGATACGACTACCTTGAATCCCATTTCTTTCAGATCGGCAAGCATCTTTTTCGGATGCCCGTAGTTGCCCTTCCGCCATTCGAAGTCCTGTAGATGTTCCGTCCAGCCGATGTCCTGATAGATAATATCACAGGGGATGCCGAGTGTCCGGTAGCCTTCGGCTATTTCGCGGCTCAGTTTCTCGCTTGTCAGCAGGCCACGGCATTGCGCAAAGCCCAATGCCCATTTCGGAGGCATGATAGGTTTGCCCGTCAGTCCTACATACTGACTCAGGATTTCCTTATAGTCCTTGCCGAAGATGAAGTAGTAAATCATCTCCCCGTCCGGCGCCTCGAAGCTGTAATAATCACGGCTTTCCGTTCCGAACTTAAATTCTGTCTTATACGTATTATCAAGGAAAATACCATACCGGTAACTGCTCATAAAGAAAGGGATGCTCTTGTAAAGAGGGTCTTCCACCACACTGTAACAAGGTTTATCGCTGTTCCACATCTTGTAAGATTCTCCTCTGCGGTCCATCTTGCCGGTCTTCTCCCCAAGCCCGAAGAAATGCTCGTCACGGCGAAGCGTTTTATATTCCACCTTCTTCGTACCTTCGCTTACGTGTCCTTTATCGGCATAGTCACTGAAGAGGAGTTTCTGATATTTGTCGAATATCTGGATGCTCATCGGCGACTTGTTCACCCGTATGCGCAGCTTCGAGGTAAATATCTCATAGCAGGCGGCCTGTTCGTCCACATGAACCGTTCCCACATCTTCCAGTTCTTCATTGATCACGGCAAAGGAAGCGTTTCTCCGTTGCAGCTTCCCGTCCGGCGAGAACCAGATTCTTACCACGGAAGGACTGCAAAGTTGCAGTTGCAGCGCGGCACTGTCCGCCAGGTGAAAAGTCACCTGACGTCCCTGCTGCGTAAAGAGGTACATATACTTTTTGCGTTTTCTGCCCAGACCAACGCCGGAAACATCAGACACAACATCCACACCCCAAACTTATATCTAATCTTCATACCTATCGTTTTTAGTTATTCCGTTGCAACTGCCTTATTCAGCTACAATCATTGTCCAGTATTTCCAAGGCAGGCAGTGTGAAGGAGACTACCCCGTTCTCCTGCGTAAATGCCAGTTCCTGCAAGGCTCCTCCGTGTACGTCCGGCGATGCCACCCACAATTTATTCACTTTGGCGGGCAGGTTCATCTGCAAGGCCGCTTTCGTGATCAGGGCAGGTTCGGGCATGGTGCCGTCCACGTCCCGCCAGCTAAGGCTGTTCGCCTGCGAGAAGTTAAGCAGATGCACTACTTGCTTGCCGTCTACCTGCTTGGCGTAGGTAGTGACCGACCCCAACTTTGGAGGCCATACGTTGAGTTTCATTTCTCCGTTGGTACAGTTCATAGCGATACTGTTCTCCGTTCCGCCATCGCGGAGCAGGTTCTGATAAGACGTGAGGAAGTCGTAGTAGTGAACCATTGCCGTTTTCAGTTCCTCGCTCATCGTCAGGTTGTCGTTCGGGAAATATTCTTTGCACAGCATATGGTCACCACCCAGTTCGAGATGCGAGCCACCCAAAGCGAACATCACCGCATCCGTCAGCAGGACACCCGCTGTATTGAACTCTCCCGCTGATCCGCCTTATTATAGTTCATATAGGCAGCGAAAACCGTATTCAGCTGATTATTGCCATACACTCCGTTTTCATACAGGACGGCTTTCAGATGGGTAAAGTCCGCCTCATCCGCCCACATCTCATTATAGAAGAAATCTACTTTACCGGTTTCTCCGATCTGACGGGCACCGTAGCGGCTTACGGCATTCATCACCAGACTCTTGTCAGGATGCGCCTGCTTCATGGCTTCGATAAAAGAAGCATATCCTTCGCGGAGGTTGACCGGCGTACCGTCGTAGTTGTAAAGCGTTCCCCCGCTTGCCCAACTGGTCGATCTGATAGCCGTCGAAGGCGAAGTTCGCATACACGTCGTCATTCCGTTCCGCCATATATTGCTGCCATTCCTCGTCGGAAGGGTCTACCAGATAGATATTGCTCTTCCATCCGCTTGGCAGGTCGTGACTGTCTTTCGTGGTATGCGAAGCGTCCTTAAACAGATACCATTCTTCTTTCACTCCGTCGGAAGCCGCATCCTTCAATGCCCCGAAACAAAGATTATAGAACATGGACTTCATTCCGAAATGTTGCTGTGCCTTGATATAATTTCTTCACAGAGCTTGTATGGACAGGGCGGTTCGCAATGTCGAGATATTCCTCGTCCAACTGCGTACGTGTGCCGCCCAGCGGCCAGTGATGTTTATTGTGCCAGTCCTGAAACTGTACCCAGTTGATGTGATGGCGGTTCAGATAAGCCATCTCTTCCAGCGTTTTCTCTTCTGTCTTGTCTCCGTCGAAATCTGCCACGAAGCCATATCGGGGGAAACGTGCCCGGATGACTGGATACATCTACCGCAATCGTACCGACGATGACATCCGTACCGTTTTTCCTGCCGGTAAAGTTCTGCCATGTATCCTTTGAAATCGGTGGAAGGAGCTTCCATGTCCAGTTCGTACCGCTGACCGGTTTCTTCTCCGACTATTTCTCCCGAAAGGCGATAACGGACCTTTGTTCCGGCAGGCAAGGCATCGGCGGCAGTGAAAGTCACCGTCTCGTTCGGTTTATAAAAAGCCTTGTCGGTTGTCAGTTCCACGCATAAGTCCGATGTCACCGGAGTTACTTCGGTCACACTGCCCGATGCTCCTCCGTTCTGTGGGTTCGATTCATGATCGTCGCTGCAAGCCAGACACAGGAAGGCAGCTACCAAATATATTATCTTCTTCATCTTGAATACTTGTTTATTGTTTTACAATCGAAATCGTTTCTTTCAACTGGTCAATCGTAATCCGATACGAGCCCTGCTTCCTGAATATTCCATTTATTATCCAGACTGCCGAGGTCTGCATCGGATACATATTCTTCAGTTCCGCATCCGTTTTACTGGTAAATAAGGCTGTCTCCACTTCACCGATCGGTGTCTTTCCGTTCTTGTCCGCCATCAGCCAGTCTCCGTTCCAGTCGGACTGCTTATCGCAGGAAATCTTCATCTCCCCTGTATTCAGTGTACCGCTCCAGGTAAAGATGTAAGGGCTGTCGGCACTTTTAGTCATCGGAGTGGCGTTGTCGATGCTCCATCCATTCGGGGTGGCATCGCCTACCAGATACAGTCCTTCGTAAGGGGTAAACGGACGCATCAGCATCTTTTCCTTTCCCTTGGTTGTGAGGAACAGCACTTTATAGGCCTTGCCGCATTCGCTTTCCTTCATTTGCCATTTATTGTCTTCACCTCCTAGTACGACAGAAGTGGAAGTATACGGAGCGTTCTCTTCGGTAGGATGGAAGAAAGCATCCGACTGACCGAAGTCCTTCACGGAAGTAAACTTAAATTCACCGTCCGCCTTCCACGGAATCACGGCACCATAATGGAACAGGTCCATCTGAGCGGCATCTTTAGACAGTGCCTCGAATCCCCAGCCATTGTCGCCGGTAAAGGAGCCGACAATATAGAATTCTTCAAAGCGCCATCCGATGTTTTCCGTTTCGGTCATGGTCATTGTCAGGTCGAGCAGGTCTACGCCTTGCTATATAGGTCGCTTCCTTGCTGACTGTAAACGGTTCGTCCGGTTCGTCGCCCGATGTGCGCGTAGATAAGCCGTAGTTCTTCTCCGGCAGCGGCATCCCGGTTGTAGGACGGAAGAAATTCTCCCAATGTCGTTATAAACTTGAATACACCGGTATTCAGTTTTCCTGTCCACGTAAACTGTCCGTTGTCCGTGCGCTCCATAGGCGTCGCTTGATCGGCGCTCCATCCGTTCGGGGCAGCTTCTCCGATGAGGTAAAGCGTCGGAGTAACCGGTTGATAAGTAGTCACATCCAGCGTGACTGTGGCACGCTGCTCCTTTTCTTCCATTCCGGCAACAGTAGCGGTAATGCGTGCTTCCAGCGATACTTTCTCGGCATAGCCGACGCCTAGCTGCGTGTTCAGAAACTGATTGAGTTCTTCCGTTTTCTTCGTCCACTGATAAGTTCCCGTTCCTAAATCTACGGAGTAGGCACGGGCGAAGTCGGTTCCCGCCTTGGCTATTTCCAGTGTATAAGAGATGCGGTTCCCGCTTCCGTAGTTTGTTCCCGTAGTCCATGAAAGCGTTAACGCTTCCTGAGTGTGATTCTTTTCGTTCAGTACGATCTCCTGCTGATTCACCGTAAGAGTCAGCGTATCATGTCCCTTGTCCGTCTCCATATAGTCCTCGGCGCAGGAAACCATCGCTCCGCCGATGAAAAGAGAACACAGTATCTGATATATATATTTTCTTCATCATATGATCTGTCTAAATGAATGATTGTAAAAGCAATTAATAACCGGGATTCTGAGTCATCAGATTGTTAGAGTCCATCTCTGTCTGCGGGATGGGGCAGCAGGCGTTCCTTCGTCACCTGATTCTTGCCGATGGATTTCAGGAACTCAATCGCATAGTTACCATTATTGATGCGAATCATGTCAAACCAGCGATGTCCCTCAAAAAGCAAGTTCCATCCGGCGTTCATGAATAATCTTTTCCCGCATCGTTTCCTGATTCAAGGTAGTCGGTACATCCGCCAGTCCGGCACGCTGACGGACGATATTCAGAGGTGCGGCAGCCTGATCGGGATGTCCCAGTTCGTTCAGCGCTTCCGCCTTCTTCAACAGGACATCCGCATAACGGTATACCACGAAGTTATTCGGGTTGGTATTATATTCCGGCGAAACGGTCTTCGACACAAGGAACTTCCGGACGTTGTAACCTGTATTCGACCACGAACGTCTGTACTCCATGCCGTCGAAAGCAGGACAGCCTTGATATAACACGGTCACATCTTTGCGCAAATCGCCCGCTTCGTACTCTTTGATAAATTCTTCCGTAGGCAGATTCCATCCGTAAGCGCCTGCCACCATGCCGGAGTTACGGGGTCCCATGAAGGTCGACAGCCAGGAAGACTGATTGTCCCCTCCCAAAAATCGTATTCCGTACTGCCGGAGTATTGTACTTCGAAAAGGGATTCCGCACCGTTATTGATCGTAGCGTCGAAATTATCGGCATACTTGCACTGAGACAAATCATATCCCATCGCAGTAATCTGATCGCACAACGTAACGACTTCACTGTAATAGTCCCGATGATTGGGCGCCAGCGTCAGGTAAATATCTGCCAGCATAGCCATCGCCGCCTCTTTGCAGGCACGTCCCTTGTCATTTTCTCCGTAACTGCTCTTTGGGGAAGCATATCCACCGCATTCTTACAGTCCGATAGAATCTGCGCATATACTTCATCTACCGTATTGCGGGCAATATCCGTCGACTGTCCCGGCTCAAAGGGCTTGTAACCGCAAAGGTACGCCACCATAAAGACGGACGAGGATATAGTAGTAATGAGCACGCAGGAAATATGCCTCACCCATGCAACGGTCTTTTATCTCATCGGAGATGGCAGCCGAAGGCAGATTGAAAGCACGATATTACAACGTCCGATGCCTACCCACGGAGAACGCCATACGTACAGGGCAAAACCGTTGTCGCTCTGCGCTATAAAGTTAGACGCCTGAACAGTTTCCAGTCCGTCGGTTCCTCCTCCGGCGCCTACCTCGCTGTTGCCGGCAATAATGTCGAGGCTCCACAGGCGCTGATTATACATATTGACGACTGCAACGTCTTATAGCAGGCAGTAGTCAGTGCTACGGCAATCTCATTGGTCACTTCCGATTCGGGGTCCACACCGTATTTGGGGTACTTATCCAGAAAATCACTGCACGATGTCAAGGCAAGTACGACAAGTATCATTATAAAAGTCAGTTTCTTTTCATTTTCCTCCTGATTTAAAAGTTAAAGTTCAAGCCCATACTGAATGTACGCGAGATAGGGTAACGGCTGCTGTCTATACCGTTGACATCCACCTCGGGGTCGAAGCCCGCATATCCGGTGATAGTCGCCACATTCTCGCAAGAGAAGGAGATACGGGCGTTTTCCAGTTGAATCTTTTGCAGCCACTTTTTAGGCAGTGTATGAAAGGGTGCTATTTTTCAGACGGAGATACGAGCCGTTTTCCACAAATCGATCGGATACGCGGCAGTTCTGGTTCGGGTCGCCCCAGATGGCACGCGGCATGAGTAGCTTGTGCCTTCTCCTGTCCAGCGGTTCAGTACGGCTGTGGTCTGGTTGTAGGCGGCAGCCATTCCTTCGTTGTCCACATTGTTGGCATTATAAATCTTGTTGCCTGCCACTCCTTGCAGGAAAACGGAGAGTTCCATCCTTTGTAAGATAGGTTGTTGGAAGTGAGAAGAACCAGTTCGGATTCGGATTGCCAAGAATCGTACGGTCTTCGTCGTTAATCACTCCGTCGTTGTTCAAGTCTCTGAAGCGGATGTCCCCCGGAGCTGCGCCCGGCTGGGTGGCGTGGCGGTTGACTTCCCCCAGTTCTGGAAAAGACCGTCGGTAACGTATCCATAGAAAACGTTGATCGGGTAACCGGCTTTCAGCATGGTCACGTATGAATTGCCTATCTGGTTGATAAACATCGGAGTTTCGCTGTTCAGGTCCAGAATCTCATTTTTATTGTAGGTAGCCGTTAAAGCGGATTCCCAGGAGAAGATGCCTTTCAGGTTGATGGTACGCAATGTCATTTCCACTCCTTTGTTGCGCATCTTACCGGCATTGGTGAAAGTCTCGGTAGTATCTTCAAAGCCCGAAGTGATGGGGATGGAAGCCTTCACCAGCATATCGTTCGTATTCTTGATATAAGCATCCAGTGAAAGGCTGACACGCGAATCGAACAGGCTCATGTCCACTCCGAAGTTGGCCTGGCGCACTTCTTCCCAATGGATGTTCGATTGGAGAGAGTGGTAGATACCGAACGCCAGTGGAGTGCCCAGTCGCTTTGACTGCTGGTGGGGATGCGACAAATCCATCTCTATGGATACCGTTTTGCGTTCAGATAATCCAAAGTTATTCCACATGCGGAAGAATTGGGAAACACCGAGAGACACGCTTCTTTGCAGATACGAACAAGGGAATGTTCCCCAGTTGTCCCACAGGAAGTGAATGGACGCTGTCGGCAGTCAGCTTTCATTTTTCTTTCTCTTTCTTCTTTGCTCTTCTTTTAGCGGGAAGATTCTTCTACCGGATCTCGGTTTCCAGTCGTGTTTGAGTGCCGTTCGAGCAAACCAGAACTGCATGCGTCATAGCGAAGCGTGCTGTCGCCACGGCGACTATTTGGTGAAAGGCAATCTCTCCGGTGATGTTCGCGAGAGGTTATCTTTCGTCTCGTTCGTCACTGCGTGTACAGCGTACCGATCGGATTGCGGGATACCTGCATACTCACTTGCGCTTCCTGTCCGTGGACGCTCCAGCTGCGTCGTCATTCTTCACCGGCGGTGGGGAGGGCTTTCATCAGCATCTCCGATGCTGTAGCTGTCTCCTCTCCTTCTTTTCGACGTCCGTAGCGAAATGTCAGGTTGGTGGTGAACTCTCAAGCGCATCTGTTGACCTGGGCGTCACTGTTCGCCTGGAAAAGTTGAAACGGCGTAATTGACGCTCTTCACGATGCCGGACCTGGGTCGAGGAAACCGCCGGACAGAATTTCAATATTTGCGACTTTTTCCGTGCCGCCGGAAAATTGACCGAATAGCTCTGCTTCACAATCCCGGACTGCATCCCTTGTCGAGAAACTGCTTCCCAATGAATGCGGTCTTCAAAGCCGTTGGCTGAATAGCTCATTGTTTACCCTGTGGCTCAATATCTTAGAGCTAAGCATTCTTTTCCCAGCACTTTGTTGCATTCTGTATCGCCCAGTTCGCATTGACCGTTATTTTTCCGGCGCCGCCGGCACCGCCATTGGTAATCATCACTACACCGTTGGCACCGCGCGCACCGTAAATGGCCGTAGCCGACGCATCTTTCAATACGTCTACCTGTTCCACATCTGCCATATTCAAGGAAGATAAGCTTCAAATCGGTGGAATCCGTCGATGACAATCAGCGGGTTGTTGTTGTTGATCGTGCTCCATCCACGGATTTTAATGGTTACATTGTCCCCCGGTTTGCCGCATCGATACCTGCACGCCGGATACTTCTTCCCTGCATTGCCTGACCGATATTAGCTTACTGGAGAGTCTTTTGATGTCCTTTGACCCTCGACAGAAGATACGGCGCCGGTCAGGCTCGCTCTTTTCAATCGTTCCGTAACCTCACTGCCACAACTCTCTGTCCAATCACTTCGGTATCTTCCTCGCAAGGTTACTTTCAGCGCGTTTGTTTCCTGTTCACTGAAACAGTCTGCGCTCCATAGCCGACAAAGAGATAGTCATGCGTGCCGTTAGCCGAAAACGTTTACTGAGAGGTTGCCGTCGACATCGGTTATCGCGCAGCATTCGTGGATACGTCCTTCCACCACACCGGCAGCACCGGATCACCGAGCCCACGTCTGTGAAAGTCCACTACTACATGTCCTTTTCTATTGTAAATCTGCTGTGCGAATGGACCAAGAGATAGAAACAATGCTTCCCACATTATTATTAGGAGGCGGCGTTCAAAGCCTTCTCGACTTCATACTCTGGTCTCCATGTACATCATTTAAAGTTATTATTAGGTTACTTTTGTTTCGTTCTCAGTTGCTGAAATGACTGTGGTTTTAGTATCCACATAATTGCATGCTGCTTCTTTTGCGAGTAGATAGCAAAATATAGTGGTTTTCATACAGCATCAATCACAGCATAAAACCACTAATATATAAGAACGTTACAGACAGCAGCAGTGCTCAAAAGTTAGTGGTTTTCTTACTATCCTTCCACCTTCCCTATTTTGCATTACTTTAATCTCAAACACCATCCCGTTTCTCGTCGAGTGTTTGTTGCGGACACGTCCGGTAATTATAAATAGTGCAGTCACGGAGTAGCGGAGTGACATTGACATCTTTGGTACTGGGTCTTTCGTAATCCCCAGACTGGGATCAGGGCAAAGATACGGAGTTCGTGCATTCAGATAGCTCATCCTGGTCGCTGCATGGGTTCTGTGAGCAGCGCACAAATTCCTCCACAAAGTTGGGGAAGAGTTGCAGGAATATGTCATGCCTGCAGAAGTCTTTGCAGCTCACTTCTTCGAGGAATTGACGATCAAGAGCTTTTATATTAACTCCTCTGCACTCTGCCGGTCATGCAATCTATTTCAGGGAACGACGGTATAAAGTCCATTCCATGTCGAGAGTAGGTGTGGAGCACTGGTCCATATCGCGACGCGTATTCCTCCTTTGTTAGTTAGCCTCCGAAAAGCGATATGGTTCATCTCTTTCAGTTGCGAATTAGAGTCGAAGTCCTTCGTTCAGTTCTTATAACGTATTGGTATCGACCACTGCGACGTGGCAGCAACCTTTCATCTGTTTGTAACGAAGAAAAATGGCAACCAACAAAAATACGGAAAGCAAACTGATACAACTCACGATACTTTCTATCTCCTGCTGCTGCCGTTTGGTTTTCAATTGGTAAGCCTGGCTACCGAGTAGGGAAAGACTTATGAGATTTCCTAACGCAATGAAGGCGGCAGCAGTCACAAAGAGTGGCATCCTCTAAGCATTTGTAAATTGTAGGCAATGGTCAATATCCCTTCATCGTAGACAAGAGAAGCGAGTTTGCAAAGATAGGCCCTTTACTGCCGATTTTAGGGTCGGCAATAGCCGAAAGGGCCAGGCAATGCTTCTTTTGCCCTCTGCTTGTCGCCTTTCTCAAACTGGTAACCCTCGGAGAGAGTATAAGAAGCATTGCTTTTGAATGGTCATCCAAAGTGTTTTGTTGTAATATTTCATCAGCATATTTACGGCTTCCCCATCGTATTGAGCATGCATGATACACTTATCCATCACTAACATGTGCCCCAAAGAGTCGGGGCGTTGACTCCGCAGAAGAGAAAGTCACGATACAGATCCGCTGGTCTGATACCAATACTTCTTCTTGGCTTTCTCCGTACGGCATAATCTCCCAACAAATCCGTAAATAGTGCGATACAGATGTGAGGCTAGTAACTATAGAGATAATCGGGCAACGTTTTCTTATTAATCTGCCTCAATAGTTCCAATCGCTTCTTTACATTCCGGTAGTTCCCATCACTTCATATTCATGGCAGCATCATCCAGGTAATCCAGTTTATCCATGATGCGCCAGTTCTCTTCCGTTGAGTATAGACAAAAGACGAATCCAGATTATGTTTGCTCCGGTATTCATCGAAAAGACGTCCGCAAAACGTTATATCGTTGTTCATCGGAAGTAGCCTGCCAACAATTCCCTCTCTTCAGGTCATGATACGCGCCTCCTTTCCTTCCATAAGTCTATTGATGATTTTTAATGATACCATCAATCCTCACGAAGTAACGCATCGAAATACATTCCTTTTGAGGGCGACGATTGTCACAAAATCAGAATCACTTTTTTCAGTAGTGCCGTATGTATTATGAAGGTAAAGATAAAAGTCTTTCAGAAACTTCCAGTCACAGGAGAAAATTACTGCAGACGGAAATAACAATCTCTTTGTATTAAAACAGAAGCATTACAAATTTATTATGAAATATGAATATTATATTTATAATAATGTTATCGTTGAACAACCATCAAATATACAGATAACTAAAAGTATGTATTCACAAAGCAAATTCAAACTGTTCTATAAATATTTTCTTAAATGGATATATATTATCTTTGTCTAGAAAACTAAATATAGTTTCTTTTATAGTCGATAGAATCAACTGAACGAATGATAAAGGACAATAAATCAAGTTGGCTATAAGTATTTGCATTACTTGTTATACGGGCAGTATTAAGCTTATTACCATCAGCAAATGGCTGAATGTAAGATGAACAACTAAAGCTAGAAAAGCTATCAAAGATACTTCCTGCTTATTATTAATTAATTGACAAGTGTCTCATAGCTTCTCTTATTTGATATTCATTATCATGGACGATAATCTGCACTGTAATACCAACACGCCGAGAACGAATACAGACGCCTAACTCCCAGTTCTTTAATAAGGATACTATGAATGTCTTCAATCTTTCTATTGATAAATACTGAAGATAATCAGATTATCTAAATAAAAATCAAGAGCTTCCTTGTGATTAGTAGCATAATGGCTTCTTTCTTTAGTTTTACCTTTTGCTTCTTCTTTCCAGCAAAGTTCTGTTTCAAGTAAAGATTACATGTGTTCCTCTAATTCCAACTAAGATCCACACCTAACCTTCCATTTCTTTCCCGGTACTCAAGTCATTTGCATTACATTTCTTCTAAATGCTTCTGAAGAGCTGTTAAATGTTTCAGTTCGTCCATATCGTGAAAGGTCAACATTAGTAATATATCAGGGAATAAGGCTGAAATTGAAAGCTTGTTGAATTTCACGCTCATCAACTCTTTCCTGAAAGTATGATTCTAAGTCGAAATGAATTTGTAACAAACGTTTGTGGTGTTAGTTTATAATGTGGCAGGTCTCAATTCTATGACTTCATTACTTCCAGCGGAAATCATGGCAGCTAATAAATTGAATGTGGCGACACTTACTTTAGTATTCACCCCTCTCCATTAATTCTGGACCTAGAAGATAGAGGAGCAACAATACGTAATCAAACGAAGTACAACAG
>VOFH01004185.1_pt1 | contig 28073 bp, 40 predicted proteins | sample 5384091 | NCBI WGS metagenome assembly VOFH01 (sample SAMN12384727, study PRJNA508395) | human gut metagenome | isolation source: healthy gut G | host: Homo sapiens
ATTGATGCACGGGCTTCTCCTAGAACGTTCTCAGGTGTGGTTAACGTAATGGCGGTATAGCCCGTTATCATTTGCTGATTCTTCCAGTCCGATACCTCCCAAAACCGTAATTACAGCCATAAATACGGTAAACACCTGTTTCAACCATTTTTGCAACCGCCACAAAGGCGAGAATTGAGAATGGTATTGATAAACACGTTTTCCGCACTCGTTTTCTTATACACGGTAAAATTAACCGATTGTTCCAGCGCATTCGGGGCGTTTCGTTAATTCTTTGGGCTTCTGTAGCATTTGCACCCTTTCGGATAGACGCTACCCGGATAACCTTGCCCGAAACAGTCAACGTGATAGTAGCGATACCGTTGGCGATGGAGATAGATTGATATCTGAGTAGTTAATAAGCAACAAATCAGCTATTCAACTGCTCCACCTAAACAATCGTAGGTTATTGCACCCGTGATATTACTAATACATCCCATGTTGTTAAGTTAATTTATTAGCTTCTAAATACGTCCAAACAGCAGGTAAAGCAACTATATTGCGATCCCCTAGAGTTATCCGGTGTTTTCAGCGTTACGGTATCGAAACCGCCAGCCGCCGAAGTATCTCCATCCATGCTTGCCACTTCAGCCCGGTATTAAGTCCGGCAACTTTAATGTTACCGCCGTCTTTGAGGTTTTTGCGAAGGCTACGTAATTCCCGGATAGCAGTGATTCCTTAATCGCTGCACCGTCAGAAGTCTTATCGTAGACCGTGATAGTAACCGTCTGTTCCATTCCGGCTGCACCGTCCAGTGTACGCAAAGCGTCCACTACTTTGCGCCATTCTTGTAACAGTCAACCGGAATTGCCTTTGCACCGGATACAAGGACGATAGAGTTTAATGTCACGCCATCGCCACCCATTACAAAAAGAAGACAATTCCGATTTGTTAACAAGGTACAGCCCAGCCAAACCGACTGGAGCCGCCCGCACACCCAAAAACGATAGCCTTATTTAATTTCATACATGCCATAGTTTTCGGTATTAGTTGTTATGCTTTCGCTTTTGTTGCAAGTTTCAAAATAGACGGAATAGCTACCATTACGTCCGCAGCAAACACAGTTGTAGAGTAATACTTGCGGTCTTTCGCATCTTGAATGAACGGTTTAATGTTCACGCTTTGAATCTTCCAAAGCGATTTGGATATTACGTTTCGGAGTAAACGCGATAAACGCATCTTCATCTGTTGCGTCTGCGATCATAGACGCAGAAACATGAGGAAGTTCATTGATCTTGTATCCTTCTAAAGTGTACACAGCTTTTCCGTTCTCGAAATGCTCCTGAGCAGTTGTGTTGTCCTTACTCTGAACTAAGTTCTTAAACAGGCGCATTACATTAGAAGTCACGAAGAACTCGCTAAGTTCCTTTTGATCGGGACGTTGTGAATCAATAAGTTTCTTCATGGTATCCTCTACGCTAGCCGTAGTCAACTGCAAAGGAAGGATAGTTTCTGCGCTGTCCTTCATTTGCTTAATAAAACCACCATTTTTGAAAATATTGTAAGCAACATCACCTGTCTTAGTTCCGTCCAGCCATGCGAGACGTAGCAAATCAGCCTCCAAAACTTTCAGTACTTCCGAAGCCATGAAACCTGCCAGTTGAGTTTCATCGAAGTCATCCGACAAATGAATACCCTTAGCTACCATCTTCCCCACAAATCTTGTAAACAAACAACGATAGGTAACTCCAAAGGCTGGAAGTCATAGTACTTTTTACATGATCGGACATATCTGTGTACTCATAAGTACCTTCACATCCAGCAGACTTACGAAGTGCCTTATCTTTCGCTACAAAAGTAACAATAGGCGTTTTATTGTCAAGTCCAGAGAGAACGGTTGCACCGCGTTCCATTTCGCCAACCAGCCCGACAGTCAAAGAAATGACGTCAGCCAGTGAGTTAATATTCAGATTATTTAAACCGTAAATGTCATTGCCATAATTTATAGTTCCTATGATTTTAGTGTGATTACTTTTCTTTTGCGAACTTAACCATCGCCTCCCCGCGCTTCTTGCGTGCTTCCTCGTTAGAAAGCTGCGTTTTTGTGCATCTGTTTTCGGTTTGCCTCCCACCGTACGAGTTGCAACAGGTGGCGTTTTCGTTTGCTTGAAAGCATTGTTTTAATCTCACTCAAAGATGATTCAAGAGCAGTTAGACGCTGAGAAAATTCGTCCGGTGTCTTGGTTTCTGTCTCCGGTGTTTCCTCCGGCTTTTCGTCCATGTACTCTTTGAACTCGGCTATCTTGCCATCTTTGATCACGAGAACGATTTTTCCTCTTCCGGGATATCAACGGTGATCTCACCATCTTCCACGGCGGTTCCGTCCTCTTTACTACTTCGTCACCTACGGCTGCCTCTTCTCCTGCTGCCTTAATAGTAATCTTTTTCACCATTAACCGTTTCTACGATTTCCTCTTTAAGCTCCGTTTTCTTTGAAAAGGTGCTGATAATGCTTGATAAAAGACCCATTTTGTTCTTTGATTTTTGGTTATTAAAAAGCGAACTTGTCGCGGCTGGTAAGCCTACAAGGTCACACGTGAATAATTCTTCAAAACTCGTCACGTCCCATGTTTGGTTCTCTTCGTTCCACACCTTAGTGTCTAGGGTCTACGACTGAAACGCCCAGCATTTCCGGTTCCTTTTCAATCATGTCCTTCATAAATCCTGCCTCCTGCGGATAGTTCTTTAAGAGAGCTTACGAAAAGGTCAGATCGGCGTAGACTATCCGTTTTCCTCTACGAAATTAGAGAAACTACCGATGTACTGGTCTAGCAGATCGTTACCGTTGTGTGTCCGGCGAGAATGGATAGGGCGAATACTACCAGCCACCACAAGGGACGCTAGCGATTCGGGCGTAATAACGATTTTCCCGGTTTTTAATTCACCGTTAACTTCATCCGTCCAATCGTTTGCGGTCGGTCCCACCTCTATAATTCGTATTTTCTTGAAATCCATAAATTAGAGATTTACTATATAAATCATTCTATATTATAAACTATATTTCAACACAAAAAAATAGCTGTTACAACCTACTTACTATCCGCAAATTGTAGCAAATACGAATTAGCCCAATGCGGAATCAATAACAATTGTACGATTTTGTTGTACATCGGTAATATCTTGACTGAAACTATCGGATTTGGAGCATTCTACCCCCTTCTACAAACGCAAGTGCGATAGCTGCCACTGTCTTGTCGGACAAATCAACCGTTTGCTTAGACATAGACCGATTAAGATTCGTATAAGATTGAGTACTGATAACATCGAATCCTCCCCCCTGTGCATATCGGTAAGCATTAGAATTGCCAAAAGACCGTCCCCCGTATTGCTGATTAAGAGCAGACAACGCATTTATAGCATGAGATGCACGTTTGTTGAGGATGTACATATTCTCGCCTCCTTCCGCCTCGAACTGCTGTCCGTTTGATCCGGTGAACGTTACACCGCCCTGTGAATGCGGAGCACCAAACACGGTACCACCTTTGGCAAACTTCTTAACGCTGGTGTTAGTTTTGGGAACTTCTTCTTTTACCTTCATAATTGAGGCTACTTGTTTCAATCCGGCAGCGATCACGATGGCTGCTTGCGCTACTCCCCAAATACCACCCTGCGCAATAGCCTTAGATGCACCTAAGTATGTGTTAATCGTAGCCTGTGCTAGAGCGAACGCTTTTCCGGCTTCCGATTCCTGTCCCATGATATTAGAGATTTGCCCGGCGATATCGGCTGTCATTTGTAACTTGGCGTTTACCAGTTCCTTTTCTCTCTTTTCCCGTATTTGGGCGTATTTGGATTCAATCAAAGAAATGTCCGCCCCAGTCTTCTCAGCGTTCGCAACTTCCATTTGGTATTGCTGCTCTAGACGAAGGGATTCACGTTCGAAGTCACTAGTTATGCTGGCTTCCTCTATGGCACGTTTGTTCTCTAGGTCTATGGCTTCCGTTTCTCTCTTCTTAGCGGCTTCTTCGGCTTCTAGGGTGGCTACCTGTTCTTGAATGCTATCCGCTGTTCCAGCTTGATGTTATCGAATTCCTGTTGCGTTATAAGCCCCTGCTGCAACCTGTATCGCTCTTTTTCTAAGATAGCTTGGTTTAGCGCGTCTTGGTCCTCTAGTGCCTTCTGCTTGTCTACTATACCGATATTAGATTCTCTTATCTTTAGCTGCAATTCGGTTATTCCGTTTTCGTAGCTTTTAGAACTTCCTGCTGAACTTTCTTAGCGGTTTCGGCGGCTTTCCTTTCTGCGTCTTCTTTGTCTTTTTTGACTTTCTCCGCTGCCGCTTTTTGGGATTTAGCATAATCCTCGGCACGCTTTTTTATCGGCTACTGCGGCGGCTGCCATATCAGCTTTTTCCAGCCCGGATACCTGACTAGTTAGTTCTTTCCGTTGTGATAAATACTGTGCTCTCTTTTCCTCCAATGCTGCTAAAGCCTCTTGTTCTTTCCTCCTGTCTTCATCAGAAGTGTAAGACAATTCGTTTTGCGTCTTTATCTGCTGATATTTAGCCTCTAGTATCTTTAATTCGGAGGCTTCCATCTCTCTAGATATCCGTAGGGCTTCATTAGCTGCATCTTGCCTTTCCTTAGAACTCTTAGTTTGATCGGCAAGAATAGCCTTTGTTCCTCCATTTCCCTACGTTGCCGGGCTAAAACTACAATAAGATCGGTTTCAGCGTTATATATGTCCCGTTCTACTTGTGCCATCCCTCTAGCAGTTTCGATAGATTTAACGGTTTCGTCCGATATCAGACCTAACCAGTTGTAAACCTTAATATAAGCCTCTGCCAGCCACTCAAAAACCTTGACTATCTCCACAAACAGAGCGGCTACGGCGTCCAATACTTTAGTTATGATCAACTCGATAGGTGCTAATATAGTCTTAACGGAAACAGCCAGTTCGTTGTTGCGGTCCATCAACTTTCCGATAGCTGAGATCACCGCAAGAATAGCCGATGCAATGGCAACAAAGGGGTTCGCCATCAATGCAGCGTTGAATGCCTTTATAGAAGCAATACCGCCGGACATACCTTTGACCATTTGCCCGGTTGCGCCAGTCATACCGCCGAGGCTTCCGGTTGCCTTCTCGATATCCTCTGCATAGTTACCCACGTTTCTACGGGTATCTCCCACCCCTTTTTCAAGGTCTTTCAGTTTGTCGGAGATTTCCTTGGTTTGGGTTACCATCTGTTTCCCAGCCTCCGAGTTTGTCCGCTGTTCAACGGACATTTTGTTTAGTGCCTTCGTGTTAAGGGATAACTTCGCTCGCAGGGTTTCCACGCTTTCCGCTTCCGAGTTGACAATGGTAGTGTGTGCTTTAATAGCGGCGGCATTCTCGGAAGTCTCATTCTTATTATTGTTTAGTTGTTTGGTTAACGATATGATCGCTGTTTCTGACTTCTCCGTTGCCTTTTCGAACGCCGTTTGATCTATAAGATTGTCTTTATAATTCTGACGAAGCCCGGCAAGTGCCGTCTTCTCGGCGTTTATCTGCTTGGTTAGCTGTTTCTTTTCTTCTGCAAGGTCTAAAGACTTCTTGATCAGAGCGTCCAAACCTTCTACTGCCTCATCCGTCTTGAACGAAAGGTCTAGTAATGTTACATCTTCTGCCATTATTTTTGTCTTAACAAATTAATTTTTTAGTTAGTTTTACCTTACATTCCTGCGTGGAAATGTTGTAGTCCGTGATCGACCGGACATAGAAGAACGCATTTAACTGCTTAAACCACACTATCCCGTTCTCCTTATAGTTGTTTTCGATGTGATAATAAGGTATTTTAGCCTTAATTGTCACGTCCAATGCGTCCGAAAACAGTCCATAGTACTTCTGTAGTGACTGCGTGTACTCGATCGACGTATTCTACCCAAGTAGACCCGGAACCAACCGATCCTTTACGAATGGCGAATCTAGGATACGTCCCATCTTGGGGATACGGCACACCGGATTCCACGATGTCACCCTTTAGCGGTGAACGATGCCTTCGAAACCTGTAGACTCTTGAAGAAATCCCCGATCTTGAACACTGCGGTGTTCGGGAGACCCTCGGAATCCTCGATCTTGTCGGTTGACAGGTAAAAAGTCTGACCAATCCTGCCGGAACTCGTTGAAGGTTATCGGACCGTTGTTCCGATCTACGTTGCGGGCATCGTCAGCGATCAGTTTGTACACGTTGACGATGACGTTCGTGTTGCCGCTATCGTCCACATCCAGCGTAAACTTCCACCCCCATTGGAATATCTTGCAGATATCGGTGAGATACGTTATGACATCCGATACTCCGCAGTTTCCCCATTCCTGTGTAAGTCCTGCGTATTCTGAAGCGATGTTATTTTTCCCGACAGGGTTTACGGCTTCATCCGGTGACATGAAGGATGGCGGAAGCGCATTCAACTTATTGTAGTCATTGATGTCCCTGCTGATGTAGAATCCATAGAAGTGACGGATAGGTATATTCATAGTCGTAGAAACGTACTTGTAGCGGACCTGCGTGATGTCGTTCTGATCATCGTCCTTTGGAAGATCGCTACCGTCTGATTATTGTACACCGCTTTGAGAACCACATAGTTCAGCATCGTGCCTATCTTAGACATATCCAGCGTAATGTATGCGTTGTTGTCCATAGTAACAACAGCCACGGTTGATTCTGTCACGCCACCCGGTGCTGTCATGGCTGTCCGGTATCGTACCTCCTTGATATCTAGAGCGTTCCCTTTAAAGTATTTCGTACCGTCATCAGTCTCCGATGCATACCTCCAAAACACGGTAACAGACTTGCCTACAAGTAGATCGGAAATCCCTTTCTGACCCAAGTTCTCGATGATCAGACCCGGTGCATAACCTCCGTAGTCGATAGCGGGAATGCCACGGGAGTAGGAGAACCTAGTGCTTTTCGTGATCAGATCGCTAGCTCGGAAGAACCGGGTATTGCCCACATTCGAGTCGATGAGAGTAGCCTCCACGACTTCTTTTTGGCAACTGGCGACATCTTTAGGTCCGACTGCGATAGGGCAATGCTGTAGCTCTCCTCATCGCAGGTCACCTTAGCCTTGAACCGCTTGTTGATCGCTATCCCACCTATGTAAATCCTAGCCTCGTACTTCGTATCACGCATCACGTAGCCGAAGTTACGCATCTGATAGAAGATACCATCGTTGACCCGGTTTCCCGGTGCTTTGATGTTAGCCGAGTAGGTGCGGGTAGACTCGCCAAACGAGTAGGGTGAGGACGCATTGATGGAGAGTTTGACATCTGTCTTAGTCAAGCCCTCCAAGAATGTGCCATTTATCTGTATCTTTATATCCATGTTAGTATTGGAATTTTAACGTTGTTGTTTTCGCCAAGCCGGATGCGGTGTATTTGATTCCTGCAGTCGAGGAGCAGCGCATCTTGGTGTCATGAGAACACCGTCCAAGCTCGCACCGTCACGTCCGGAGACGTTGACAGGACATCAAGAGCGAACTTGTTAGCCTCAGTCAGTTCGAATACGCAGGTCAACTCCCGCTTGGTTACTGTGCCACCGTCCAAGCCTTGTGTGATCGTAGGCTGCGTGCTCCAATTGTAGCAGGAGATAGCATCGTATGACCCGTAAGAGTTAAGCCAGCGTAGCGTGATAGCTCCGCATGCGAATGTTTCTCCGGGTAATGCTTCACGGCTGCTACTGACCCGTCCGATTCTTTAGCTTGATTGTCTTGTACTGACAGGCATCCGGTATAGTACTACCTTGTGTATAAGTGAATATGTCGGTTCACCGTCATGATAGATACCCTCTGCATCATAGACACGATCATGGTATTGGCTGTTGATGAAGAAGTTATCATCTAGTGTAGCGTGCTAGTTATGCTCATGTCCCAAGTCATCCCGAAGTCCGTATCATATTTTTGATACCTGGTTGATGTTGTTCCGGCTAGCTAGGTTCATGATCGGCATCCGAACTGCTGTGGTCTGCACGTTGGCAGTTAGGTTAGCTCTGTGAGTCAGCCCTAGCTCCACGGTATACCCGGCTATCCGGTCCTTGTATGCCGGAGGAGCGGTAGAAGTGGGATGCCAAATCGATCTCGATGCCGTTGACAGGTTCAAGGTTAGCCACATAGAACGAGTCTAGGGGATCGGTCATTGTAACAAAAGAAGTATACTATGATGTCCGTAGGCAGATCCGTAACGATCAGCTTTAACAATGTTGTCCCAAATGGACAGACATCCGGGATAGTTGTAGACCTTGCCATCGGGGATGTCTACGTTCAGACCTATTCTTGTAATTTCATTGCGTTAATATGGTTAGAATTTTAGCCTTATGACTTGTTTATATCCGTCAGCCGTTTCACCCTGTTCTGGATTAATGATGTCGGAGACTACCCCCACCGTTATACTTGTTAGGAACCTTGATGCCGTCCCGCTTCATCACATAAGCGATGGCGAAAGCTGCTTCCTCCGGGGATGTTTGCACCAACCGTCCGGTTCTTGTCTTGAATCCACTTTTTAATAGCGGAGACAGGCGGAAAAACTCCCCGCTTTCTACCCTGCACCATCTGTACGACATAATGCGGTGCAGTAATAGTTACCCTATCACCGAGATCGTTTACTTTAGATCACGCCCAAATTCACCAGACGCTACCAAACCTTTTCGAAACATAAGATTCGAAGATTTCCTTTTATCTGTTCTACAACCTGCAATATCTCCTTATCCATAGTTCAATAAATCATCTGTTATAGAAAATGTTACACTCCAACCGGACTTCATTGAGTCATAGATATTCTGTACCTTCTTGAAACCTCAATCCATCCACATCGAAGTGACACACAAAAGCGGACATTAGTTTGTTTTAAAGCCAAATCGGTACGCATTAATGTATTAAGTTCGGCAGCGTTATCCGTAAGATAGTACGATTTATCTAAGCACTGTAATACTACGTTATACTTCCGGGTAGCAGGAGGCAACTTAGACATACCACCGTCCGGGACATCAAACGTTAAGAACATACCTGAGATGTCATTCACTAGCTCGTTAATAGTAGACGTATCTCCGAAATAGATAGGCAAGCCGAGTTTCACGGCTTCCCCATCCATAAAGTTTAGTATATCACTGAATATCATGGCAGTTTAATTATTGCGTCATCGTGACCGTTACTACACATACATCCTACGGTCCAGTCATACCGTGCAACCGCATTGCCTTTAGTACTACTCCCATAGAATTCCTCAAAGTCTTGGAAAGAACTGAATTATCGTACATTCGATTTTAGTACCGTATATCTCGATACCGCCTTTTCATAGATATCGATAATACGCGGAGTAGGAACGTACTCTACTACAAAACGGGCTGCGGGTACATCTAACAGAGTTACGATTTCATTCAATCCCTTTTTCATTTCTAGACCCGTTAACGCTGCGTTTTAACGCCTAAACCTAGCAGTTTTTTCGATGCGTCCCAACGAACTGTTAGCCTGCACATAAGTAACAGTTGTTTTCAATGCAACAGTCCACGGCATTAATCGGTCGTTTAAGGATGCACCAAATATTCGACGCTTGTTTCAAAGAGTCGTACTCTCTACCAACATACGCCGATCCGGTGCTGATGGCGGATACTTGCTGCCAAGCGTCTTGACTCAAAAAAGATATCACTGGGGTCCTTCCGGTCTAGCTCGTTCGTGATATATCGGGAATGTCTTGAACTCAGTGATGTACCGAACCGATGCCAATGGTATGTCGGACTCTTCGATAGAACCCCGGATCCGAAGCTCAAAACTTTCTTCATGATGATCCCTACGAAGGCAGCCTTACTCGGATAAACGGTCCATGACTGTGTCCAATTAGATGTACCCAAGATATGTACCATCGGAAGCATACACATAGCAATTAAGGGAATACCCCGAATTACATGCTATCTTTGAGCCAAACTCTACGGGGATAACATTAACAAGCCTAAAACGGTTGCCTGCTCTGTCGGGATCTTAATATCCTCCCACGCTTTTGGACTGTCCTGCACTGTTCTCGTTCCCACTCATTAACATCGAGATAACGCTTTTCGTATTTCTGTCCGATTACTTGAACATCGCCCTCACCGTTACGCCAGCACCTACGTACCCGCTACCCGAAATGATGGGCACTTTAGAGTAATCGGACGAAGTGGATAGACACGTTAAGGGCTACCAGCTCTTTAGGCGTGATAGCGGTATCGTCAGCCTTCGATATGCACATACGAAATACGGATATTCACCACTAAGACTCGTAGGTGAATATACTACCTCGGATATTAAAAAATTGATCATCCAAGTATAAGAGGTACGATATCTTAAAGCCTCCCGGTATTGTAGGTAGAACCGCACCCCGTGTAGTCAACGGTATACGTGGTCGCACCCGATTACTGGACGTCGTTTTAGCGTCCTCGTAGAAAGTTCCTGCTAGAAAATCATACCCACCTTGCTCAATGATATCGCCATCTAACGGAATACTTACGTGATCTTCTGTAAGACGAGCAGTATTATCTAGATTCTCCGGTCTGCTGATAACTCCGGTTAGTTCTCCACCGCTAAACAGGTCATAGTGCCCTTGTACATGACTACCTGTAAAAGACGCCCCTGCATGCGTTTTCCCGATATGCTCCTGCGTATATGAAAAGTCTATGTTCTCGTAGGTATCGCCTAGAACTTTGTTGTGGATAAACGATGCTTTTGGGACGATACAGTTACGCAGCACTAGACTCCCAGTATTTGTCAGAGATGTATCATAAGTACTATCGTCAACTCTTAGCAAAGGACAATCATAAGCCGAGATGAATGCGTCCCGGTATTGATTACTTCTGAAAGAATCTGCTAGATACTTGGTATACTCTAGATGTTCTACGTTTCTGAATGTTCCATAAGGTTTATAGTCCTGTCGGTCTGTTTTCGTGTACATAGTCGTGTTGATCAGCCCGCCAGCCAAGAACCTAAACTGCGTAACGTTCAAGCCGAAGTTATCCGTAGGCATTATAAATTCGGAACCGTCCATAACATAAATGCCGGATGCAGATTCGGGGGGCGTAGGTCCATGAGAAGGAACCGCTAATGTGACCGATTACTCTAGCACCGGAAGCCTCTAATTCCTGCCGGAGTTAACGTAGGATTTCTGTAGGCTACCATACACGTGTTATATACCGGGTGCGATAGTTTATACAATGCGGATGTTGCCGTTTTCGCTTTCTCCTGCATAGGCGAATCCGATGGCGAATCATTATAATAAGCCCAATATATTCGCGCATTAAATCCCTGCGGAACATAGATATGCGCGTATCTTTTCCTATTCTAAGAACGGCGGTGTTCCGTACAAAATTGTCGGCGTCTACGCGCATCGTAGCACTGGTAAAATAAGGTCCCTTTTGGCGCGTCTTGATTGAATCGTCCCTGCTCAAAGGGGAACGCTTTCGTATTGGTAGCAGGACCACAAACACAGTTCATATAAATACCAATGAAGCTATCTCGCACAATCATATCGCATTTGGTATCTGCCGAAAAAGATCTGATACTGATTCGTCCCGGAATTTTAGTGTTTCCGCTAAACTCCGTTACCCCATCGGTGGTTGAACCGGATTCGAACCGGGTTCGAAAGCTCCTATAAAAGCATTATCTTTTATGCGGATATCCGGGCGGCTGGAAATATCTCCGCCCGCTATCCAGCATTCTCCATCCTGCGATAGCTGTTCTTCAGATGCGATCTTACCACCGATGCTGCCCTTAGAGATAAAGCCGCCGAGAGAGTAGATATCTCTCTCGGATACGATTCTTCCTGCTGAATTAATACTGTATTTCTTTCCCATGATTATTTTGTTTTAGATTTTTGTTTCTCAACTTCATCATGTCTCTTGCTGATCGCTAGAATAGCATCTGAGTAGTTTATCTTCTTCGCATCTTCGAATGAGCAGTTAAACAGTTCGGATGTGATCTGTACCATTCCTAGCACACTTTTTAGCTTCTGTGATTGGATTCGATTCACCGGAACCACCTCCACCCGGTAACAGTACACGTTCCAGCTCGTCAGCCTGCCCGATCTGCTCCACAATGTACTTCGTCAGTTTCACCATATCAGCATCAGTTTCTGGTACATATCCCCCCAGTCCATCCGCTAATACGTTCTAATACTGTTTCAGCTCTGCGTGCTTCGATCATCTGCCAGAGAGTTACATCTTCAACTGATGGACACGTATAAATGATCTGTCCATTACGTGTTACCCATCGGGAAGGTATTAAGTATTCCGACATATAATGCAGAAGTGCAGCTTCATCTTGCGAAAGACTCTCCACAGCATCCGGCTTTAGATTCGCTATACGCCGTAATTGCATCAAGCGTTGATATCTACTTGTCAGACGAACAAACGTCTTCCATAACCAACGAAATGGGGGGTAAATAGGCGATATATCCGATATCGCACATATCCCCGAAAGGTTTTAATTTCGCTTTTCTTCATCTTTTCTTTGTTTCTTGCCGGGACGATACTTGGCGATCAGAAACTCAGTCGCGTATCGTATAGCGTCCATAGCGTGATTATTTTCGTCTACTGCCTCGTTCGTATCATAGAGTCCGGTCATCTTGTCAAATACATAAGAGTAATTATCTGCTTCGTCCTGTATGCCTCGGCTACCTTGTACAATGTGTATTTTAAACTGCTTCACTTGTGAAATACCTGCCATGATTGATCCTTTTCCCTTTATACATGGAAATATGCGGCATCCCAAACGAGAAATCTCAGCAATACTCTTCGCCTCTTGATTGTCCGCAATAGTGGTAACTTTATGTAGCCCATTCTTGCGCAAGACATTCGCAATATCCCAATTCAACAGACCTGTAGAGTATGCGATCTCTTGAACATAAAGATCATCTTTATCGAAGCCAACTTTACAATCGCCGTAGGATCACCTGAGAAACCGAAGTCAAGACCAAGACACCATTTACAATTCGCTGGAAACTCCGGCACAATATCATATTCAGGATATACCAGTCCCTTCGGTTCCTCCTGTTTCACCAAGTCCGAAGATTCGCCACCAGTTTTCATAAGCCTTATTTCTCTCAATCTCTTCGATCTGCTCCGGTGTCCAAATATGGATTATCCTTTGTAGGTGCTGACGATTTCCACCATGCCGGGCCCCTTGAAATAGTCGTGTGCCCAAAACTTTAACCGGATTAAAGTCTACATACAGCATCAAACGAGTACGAACCGCCATTTGCCGGAATACTTCTTTCGGGACCCTCTGTGCTTCGTTTACAAACAGGATATCACGTGCAGGACCAAATACTTTCGCAGCATTCTCACAACCGAAAAACTCTATCTGTGATCCATTAGGAAAAGTGTAAGTCATTTCGGTTAAATTCATTGCTTGCCATTCCAAAGACCTTCATCTTGCAACATACGTTTTGAAATCGAAACATACCACGTTTCACTCCCCGGCATTGTATCAGTTACACACGATATGAGCAAAAAAAGGAGCTTCCTGACTTCTCGGCAATAAGAAAGCAACTGTAACATGCTCCACGTTTTAGAAGATCGAGTACCACCCCGTGAAGATACTCCACGAATCACCGATTTACCGTGGCTTCTAATAGCCTGTCAAAAACATAGGTCGTTTTCATTGTCCAGAGTCTTCTGTTTCCCCTCTCCTTTCATCTTCCGTTTCTGCGATAGTGTGGAGAGCTTCTTAATATTACTAACCGATTCTTCTTTCAATACTTCGACCTTCAATGTTACTCCTTCCCGTCTTCACATCGGTTCCAGTTTGTTTATTACGCCAACGATCAGGAGATATATTTGTAAGCAAGAATATAGCAGCACCAACATTCGCCTCTACATTCTTCTTCACTGTTACTATTTTCTTCTTTACTTTTCTTCCCTTCATATTCGGTTTTAGTTTCCTCAAATTCATATCCGCAAAGCAGCTTTTGACAGAGATTCAACTAACCTCTGCTCTAGCTTCTCCTTAAACTCATTTTTCCTTTTTTTATAGCATCCCAAAATCCGCATTTTCAAGCCAACGATAGTATGTTTGAGAGTCTATGCCGAAATGAGCGCAAAAGTCTTTCAACCTCGCACCGCCATGCTCCATTAGGCCCATTTTCAGCCACCCATTTAGAGCACATTTCAGTCATTTCCTTTAAATTGTACGCCATGCTATAATCAGTTTTATATCAATAACAGAATTTACCCGATATCACTCTTTACAGCCATGTCAAATTGTATCAAGTACAGATTTACGGCGTTCTTCATCGTATATCGTATTACACAGCTTGTATTTAACGAAATGCTCTCCATCCATTCATTAGGTCTTGTGCAGTTCTTTCTTCTTCCACGTACTTCCAAACTCTCAGTGGCGCGCTCCCACCGGAACAAAGCCTTCTTTAAATTCTGGTAGTGATTAATCCTGTAGATCTGATTTGTATATGAGGCATAAAAATCCTTCTTCACCTTGTCCAAGCCATCCGCTTTACTCTCCCAATCATTATGTATTCCTATCTTGGGATCAATGAAAGCTAACTTTGAGGGGAGCTTGCGCCTTTCTTCCATTCCTCAATCCTTTTTACAAATTTCTTTAAACCTTCAAAGTTCTTTGTAATATCTACTCCGTTGACATATCCGTTCCATACCGATCCTTAATGCACCTTACCCTATCTGCATTAAATATGAATATACTACAAAGGCATGGACATTTAACATTACCCCGATTTCACGTACATTCACTCCACGTTTTTTCATTAATTTTTTCTCCATACACGATAATTTAAAAGTAAATAGTATATTTGCTACATCATCGTGTTGATTAGGGGAGAACAAAAGCTTTTTACACCCTGCTAGTTCTCCTAATTTTTACTCTTCTTACTTCTAAGATTTTCCCGGTCAATCTTTCTTCCCCACATCATCGAGTTATACAGGGAGACAGCATATAAAAAAAAGTTCCTCACTACTTGCAAGGAACTCTACTTTGTAGCTTCTTTTATTGAATCAGCATACAAACTTTGATTTATGTGATTATCCATTTGTTTCTTCTTTTCTCTCAATTGTATTCTAAGATTCTGATTGAACAATCTAACTTTCTCTCTAACGAACAGATATCGTTTTTTTAGCTTTATGGCATCCTCCTTTGAATTACATTCTCCTCCTTCAATAGTAAAGTATCTACCATCTCCCTGCTCTTCCATAACATGGTATTTATCTTTCCTACGTCTAATACGAATATTCCCTACCATGAGCCCCCTTTCTTCCATCTCCTTACGCATAGCTATTAACTTCTCTCGATAAGTTGATTTACTAGAAACTTCACCTTCTGAAAGTTCCTTTTTAGAAGATTGCCAACTACGATACCACTAATAGCCAACTTCAACTGGATTGCCTGACCTTCCAAGTCATCATCTTCCACCGTGTATTCTGTACCTTTGAGCTTATTCCATTGTTCTTCTGATAACTTTCCACCAGCAAGGAACATGAGAGTAGAGACATCTTCTCGCTCTAACTCTATTTTACTGTTACTTTTCCATATTTCTATATTGTTTTTAATCTCATTAATAGCATTATTTTATCCCATAATATTAGAAAAGCATTCCAATAATCTTGAAAGCTGAAATAGTACCAACTCATTTGTATATACCATATAAGCAAATACACAAAAAATAGTGTAGTCCACAATGGAATAAATAACCAACGAAAGTATTAGTCTTATTTTATTCATGATTGTTCAATTTTAAATTTCAAACGAATAAATTAACTCTTGATAGAACTAAAATGTATTTGGAAAATAAAAAAGGTTGTGTCAATGTTTTGACACAACCTCCTCGTATACTATTTATCAAAAGATATTCAATCTTTTTTCATAACAATATTTTCATAATCTGCAAAGTACTTCCGTATTCTTTGAACCTGCGCTTTAGTTATGCTTTTAAAAGAAAAACTTTCTTTGTCTTTTCAACTCCATACGATGCAATAAGTTCCCCAAAGGATGTATTCATAAATACAGTTGGCACAGATTCGACCTCGCACATATTTAAAATAAGGGTTTCCCCATTATCTATAGCCTCTTTTGCTATTTTAAATAATAACACACCTGCTTCTGGATATTGATTATCCTTCAGTATGTCTTTTAATAATACTACATTTTTCATATCAAATCATTATATCGTCCAACATTTCTTCAAATGTATCTATACATATATCAAAAAGACCAAAGTCCCTTGAAAATTATAATCTATTAGATACTGTTTTACATTATTCTTAGCATTTGTACAAAATACAACGCCACTATTACTCACCATTCTTAACATACCATCCTCAGAAAGATTGGATGTGACATTATCCAGTCCAAAACCTTTGTTGTGCGTTTGAGATTTTGCAGAAACACCTATTTCCAAAGATTGTCTTATAGCTTCCGCATCATTCTCATAATTATATCAGCTCTTTTTTAATGTAAACGGAATACCTACGCCAAAGTCACAAGCAGCAACATGAATCATGTGCTTTTTCCTCATCATAACTAATATAAGAGAATGCATTCTCGTTGGATTCTGAATGATCCGCAATATTGTTATATATTTCATCCAATGAAGTCTGAAGTCCTGTTAAGTCATATCCATCAAAACATGTTCTGCGGAAAAAGGTTGTAACACTTATGCTATATCCCTGAGCTCTATTTTTTACGACTTTCCACAAATTTAATATAGAACTGTTGTCAGACTCAATATGTTCACTGCTAGAGTTATCAAAATACAAATGAAATTTAAGCTCTTCTTTCAAAAAATCTACTATTTCAGCTCTAGCGTTAACTATTATATTAAATTTTAACCGATGCAAATGTTCGCATAGACATGCTAGTAATACAATATGTACTGGAGTAAATTCCTCCTTTTTTATATTACAGAAATTTAATTCTACAGTACGGTCAAGTGATAATTTTGGTATTTGAGTATGAATAGAATTTATCTGTTCTATCCAGTATTCTCTTCTACTATTATCTAATGTATAACTCAGGCTCATATCATTTACATAAATTACATAACACTACGCAAATATACTTATTTATTTGGTTATATTGTCTACATTACATTTTTTATTTTCGTTCCGTTTACCCATTTCACAAAATTATCCCAAACCATCTTGAAACAATCAATAATATATCTGAAATAAAGTGTGACGGTGATTACTACACTTGTTTAATGTCATATTAGCTCCTTTCTGATTTGATTTGAGGATTACTTAACTGTTTCAGCGGCTTGCTGGTACACATCCCACTTAATGCCTCTATCGGCACGCATCTTATTTGCATCTTCCCGATTGCTATAATTGAGTAGCCAAGTATTTCTTCCTTCGTGATTTTCGGGAAGCTGACGTATTAAATCTTCCGCAAAATTCAATCTGTCATATCCACTCTGTTTTTCCGCACCAGTTAGGTGTATTACTTTTCATTCCATGATTTCCCATGATGTTCCTTTTACTTTCGTTATACGTTAATACCTTGTTTCCTGTAATATTGGGCTATTTTCTCTTTTTGCTCTTCGATTTTTAGGTCGAGTTTAGCAACACGATTAACTATCCTTTCCTGTCTGGCTTCAAGTTCTTTCAGCTTGGCAGCTTGTTTTGTAATTAGTCTCATACTTTAGTTCCTTTTCTAAATTATTATGAATTAGTGTAAACACCTTCATCACAATTTTCAATCCGTGACTGGCATTCACTTATTACTTCCTTTAAAATCTCCGCACACTCTTCATTTGAGTAACCTTGCAGCAGTTCATCAATATGCTGCATGATGTCATTGTTTCCATACGCTTTCTTTGCCATTTTATTTATTAACTTTATTGTCTTATCGCTCAACTTACCATTAGTCGTTGTAATATGCTGAATGGATTTGTGTAATTTGATTCTGTTCATATCTATTTCGTTTTTTATATTAATACTTCCACGGTTGACAAACACCGTTAATTTATCATTTGTCAAATGCTCACAAAGAGGAAAATAAAGATAAGGTAGACGTTCCAATTTCTTCACAAAAATCTTTCAACGAACATTGATCGCATTTAAAACTTGCAGTATCTGACTGTATGGCTTCATGAAAAACTCCATTTATTAATATTCCATTCATTTTATAATTAGTTATTCGTTAATTCCTAAAGCTTTATTGATTGCTGGATAAACATATTTAATAAGAGGATCTGACAAATGCAATCCAGCTTTATGGAATTTAACGACCTTCTGTAATGCTTCCAATAATTCAGGAGCAGCCGCTATTAACCTTGCATCTCTTTCAATCTCTGATTCTCGTTATCCATTCCATATCACAGTTCCATGATGAGGAGGATTTGGGTCATCTGAAACAATATAATCACCCCCATTCATCTGATTCCACTCGCCATTGTCCGGGTGTTCCTTTAAATTTTCCGTGATTTCAGGCTCCGTGGTGTTTTCTATATCGCGTAATGCGTCTTCGGCCATCTTACTAAGGTTATTGCCTTTGTTGGCAAACTCTACTGAACCTCTTCCATCAAGCCTTTCTCCCGTACGCTTAGCTTCTGTTCGTAGATAGCTAATAGGATCGGCTATATTTTCAAAGCATTTAATGCTATTTCAAACTTACTTTTCTTCATTTTTTGTTCTTTATTGAATTAATTTTTCGGATATATGTAAAAGGATACCAGACTTTTGCTTTGGTATCCGTGTCAATACCATGAAACCAAACCTTCCCGTTGTCTACAGTCTCAAAGGAAGTGGATTTCCAGCCTTCTTTATGTTTCCTCTCGTATTACGATAGGAAACTATATCTCAATCTTAAATTTGTTCATTTCTCTATTGGTTTTGATCGTTTTTCCCGATATAAGGAAAACGTTTTGGTTATTAAATAAAAAAATAGCGATCTGATAGACCACTATGTTAATCGTACTTGGGGATATTTTAATTTCTCAATAGCTTCTTTGTCTCCATTGGCAGCACGTCTCTTAGTCTCCAAATACCAAGTATAGGGATTATATCCTTCGGGGATTGTATATCCGGCAGGCAATTCCCGTCTAGCTAATGCTTCTTCGATAATCTTTCGCTTTTCACATCGGTCGAATTTCTTTCTGTCTCTCTGGAATAAACTCCTTAAAGAAGGCATTTCCAATCCTTCGGGCATCAAATTGAAAAGAGTTATCGTATCTTCCAGACTTGTATCGAGAAAAAACAGCATTAGTTCTGATAGTTTGTATATCTGAACAGACGATGCAAATGTCTGAGCAAATATTCCGATTCCTTTGTGCTACCCCTTCGTCTTTGCAAGAACTAGACCCAAATAATGCCAGTACTTGTGCATAAATCCACATTTCCGCATTTCCTTCTCCATAAACTTCATCATACTTTTTAATCGTGGGACAATTTGAAAAATATGCTTTTTCAGGATTCTGAGCCACATAAGCCCAGTTTGTCGGAGAAAAGACACGCTCAATATCAGAAGGGTCTTTCCACTTCGTTAACCAAGCCTTGCTCTCTACGCTGACGTTCGGTAATGAATTGCTGCAAGGCATGGTCATTTGCTTCCTGCTTGCTTGTACAAGGTTTCTGATTGTTTCCATACTTTTTTTGTTTTAGCCATTCTTGATAATCACGTTCAGTACCAGAAAATACTACTCCGGTCCAATTAGATTCGATAGCCCGCTCAATTTGTCGGATAGCGAACTCTTCTTCAAATTTACCCAGCTTGTTTAATGAAATCTGTAAAGCATAATTTAGCTTTCCCTTTCCATTTTGAGTTTTCACAAGTTCCGTCCATGCCGACATAAATGCTATCGAAGTAAAGGGTAAACTAAAGGCTTCGCATCTCCTTCTTTTTTCCTAGATCGCTTAGGCTTTTCGGGTAGGGTGCTCTCGTGCGTATGCGCGAGACTTCTTCTTGTTTTATGTTTATATTATCTATAATAGGTGAGATTTGCGTTTCATCTAAACATTTCCCAGATGAAAGTACAGATGATGGCAAATTATCATCTAAGCATTTTACAGATGTTTCTACAGGTGATTCTACAGGTGGTACTTCTCCACCTCCCGTTATTATCATCTGTAGTTTCATCTGTAGAATCATCTGTAGAATCATCTGTACTTTCATCTGTAAAATAGACGGATGATATTACAGTAGTAAATGAGTAATAACAGCCGATTCTCTTGTCTTTTGTCGATTGGAAGTAAAAGTAATCCGGCATCGCTCAAATCACTCCTTGATTTTATTAAGGTTTTCTCTGACATATTCAGAATAGAACACAAATCAGAGTTCTTCTTTTTAAAACATCCTTCCACTTCATATCATTACAAATCGCTACAAGCTCATGATATAAGGCTTGCGCTGCTGTAGTTAAATAAGTATCATCACGCACCTTTCGGAGCTTGGAAATCAATTGATAGCTATTCATAAATGAAAATATCTATTTGCTGCACATTCATCAAAAGACTTCACACGCTCTATAAGACGCTTCTGTCTCCTTCTGAATGCTAAGTTATTATCGTACCTATTATGGCATTCCCGACACAATCCTACGATGTTCTGAGGATTGGTAATGTTCCGGATACATGCTCTTAGGGGACCAAATGCGCGGCATCTACTGCTGGCTTATTTGCCACATATTACACAAAAAGGGGGAAAGCGACTGCTTTTATTTTAGCAACCTCCTGTTTCTCTGAGCTTGTTTACTACTTACCTGTTTCATATCTAATATTTATAGGTTTCTAATTAAAAAGCCCCGAAGCATATTCTCCGGGGCATTACAACAACTCTTCAGCTACTTCATAGAAACACTTATAGGTTTTTCGGCGTCTTTCCGTCGTGTATAGCCACATCATTTGGCAGCCCGTAAACTTATATAAGTTTGTTTGTCTCTACTTCTGCTTCGACCATCCTAAAGGCTTGTGGAAATGGACGGATTCGAACCATCGACCTCCGCTTGTGGTGCTCTCCCGTTAAGCTAAGAATCAACTTGAGAGAATCGAACTCTCAACCTTCCACCACACGGCGCTCTATCCACTGAGCTACATCCCCATGTTTGCCCGTCATATCTTCACAGACCGGACGAGCAGGTTAACAAAGTTATTTACCATGCTTCATTGCATGGCAATCTTCATAGCGTTTCAAGACAATACAAGAACTCTAATTCATGTCCAACTATAGAGTATCCCTGCAACGTCATAGACTTTGTGATGAATCTCCAAATTATAAGTCTTTCCAACATACTTGGCACTTGTGCCCGTCACGGATTCGGACCTTTACGTTTTACTTCTTCCCAATAAGGATTATTCCTCAGACTCTTCCGGTATTTCGTTGGTCTCCCCTCTTGTGTGCTAGTCTCGTCATTTTCGTCCTCCTTTCTCCACGGACTTTCCTCGATTGGAACTCGATGCCATTCGTGACGTTCAATAGGAACTATTTCACCGTTATCCTCATTCAAGAAATCTTTCAATCCATTGCTCCAGCCATACATCTTGACCATCTTTCCTCCCATACCTCGATTATATCCTCTCCTTCTCCGAATCGGCGGACATTCTTACGAGTATCTTTAAAATCAACGTTTGGCAGTTCATATCCCAATTCTTTGAATGCCTCTTGATTTTTTTCTCCGGAATTAAACAGATCGTTGTATTCATGCTTCGGAATTTCTTGAACTAATGCCAGACGAAAAGCGTCATTCACCCATGAGTAATACAAGTAATACCCCATAACCGGAATGCGGAAAGTATCGATCATCTTCAAAGGATAATCCTTCACACCTTTCTTTGCAAGGTTCACAAGGTGCTTAAACTGAGTATTTAATGCTGAAATCTTTGCCTCAAATTCTTTCTTCTCGGTATTGAACTTTGCTTTCAATGCTTCGAACTGTGCTCAAGTTCCGGCATCTGTTCCTCAGCAATTTCACCATAATTCGCACGGATAGTTGAGATTTCATAATCGTCCATCACCCGGTTAGCGATTACGTCTTTCTCCTGAATGGTAACGAAACTCTCAGCAAGCTTCTTCTTTACATCGTCCATAGAGACACAATCAGAGAAAATCACTTCGGGAAATTTCACGGTGGTAGGGAGCTTAAATTTAAGTTCCTCCGGTACATAGTCTTTTAAATCAATCATTGTTTCTTAGTATTTAATTTTTTAAGCATTTTCTTGCACCTTCTACATAAATCCTGATCAGGAGATGTTTTAGGAGCGTATTTCTCTATTTTATCAGAGCATTGTCTAAGTAGGCGCTCTATCGTTTGAATATCTGTTTTGCATAATTCCATTATTCAAAATCATCAATAGCCACCGGATGAAGCAATTTTTGACTCCATTCGGGAGCTGCATATCAATAATACCTCTTGCTCCTTCTTCGGCTTTAGCATCATATCCGGAAACCATTTCTTGTCAAAACAGTCTTTTACGATAGAAAGAGCATAGCGATATTTATACTTGCCATTTGCCAAATCATCGGGCGACCAGAAGAGAACAGCGACATCGTATGGTTCTACCGTCTGCAACATAATCATGATTGTTACATTAAAGTTTCGTCCAGTAACGCTACTCATAACTTCTTGGTACATTCCTTCTGAAAGCTCATACTTGAGCTTGGCACAATCATAGTAGAACTTGCCGAGATCGTCGGCACGTGTGGTCTTAAAGGAAATAACTGCGTTTACACCGATATTTTCCTCTACATTGAAATAATCCGGTCGGACCCTTACATTAAGCCCCGTTTCTTCATCCTTGCCATAGAATGATACTTCTGAGTATGCACCTTTCAAAAGCTGCTTGATGATGCCGCCACCATACCAATAATAGTTTCTTTCAAGAGCTTTAATTATCATACTCATTTCATCACTGATAAACGAGTATCCCAAATCAATGCACTTCTGTTTCTTATTATCACGAAAGTCTTTCAGATCGCAGAAACTCCACCTTTCAGAAGGTATTTCTTCTTCGACATCTGGAACATAATTCTTATCATTCAGGAGCAATTCATTATAGAACCGAATCATTCCAAGCACGCCATCTTTCGATGATTGGTTACACTTAGGTTCTACTTTCACAAGCTCGAATAAACGTGGTTCCAAAAATGCCATGTGGGCAAATGTCCCTAACTGAAAACAAGGCTTTTCTTTCTCTTCAAATGTCCTTTCGTAATCATAATAAAAAGGATCGTGGAGTTTTAAGAGCATTTTTCAAATTGGAAGAGGAAATATGATCGCTTTTTCAAATACATCTCCATAGGATCACGCTTTACTACTCCGTTAACACTCAATTCCTTCAAATCAATATTAACAGGTGGTTTATTGCAATTCAAAGAGATAAAATCAAGCATCTCCTCTTTAGTAGGATAATCTTCCGGATTATAGGCAGAAGGGTTAAGCTCTTCCCCTCTACCATATTATTTAAATCAAAATCTATCATCCAGCAGCAGATAAATCAATACGCATTGGTTTAACAGACCAATTGTCTGAAAAGTTAGCATTTGTTTTATTCTTCCGTTTACCCAAAAAAGTTATCTTTAGCATCGTTCCATGTTTTATGGTACCACTTTCAACATAGGGTTGCAATGAACCAACCAATCTGATAGAGCCATTAATAACAGTGACCAGATCGCCTTTATCATTTTGTTCCGCAAAAACTACGCAATCTAAATCAATCAGTTCACCTGTACTTTGAAAGTACCTTTTTGCGGCTTAATTTCTAAAAATATCACCTTTTAAATTCTCCGGGATTCTCTGAGTCCAGTAATTTCCACACAGGTCAACAGGCAATTCTGAGCATCTTTCAAAGATGGGATAGCGCCTTTCAAATCAATAGTTTGTACTTCAAGAGATGAATCACTATCTCTCAACACTAATTTTTTCATTCTTATCATCCATAATCGTAATATTAAGTAGTTAATAAAATAGTTCCCGGATACCGAACCAACGGACACCGAGATAATTCAAAACTTAAATAGCGGACTGGATACCGCACGGAGTCCTTTACTCCATGATTAGAATTAAACAATAAATTATTTATGCGTTTTTGAAGGCATTTCAATATGTTTCCTTTTCAATAGCTTCTACCAAATCAGATAATTTATAATAAATATATCCTTTCGCCTTTTAACAGGTTCACCTTCTTCATCTACAACTTCCTCAATTCCGAATTGATATGGAAATACAAGTTTCCTTTTTCTAAATTTCTAAGGACACCACTACCGAAACGGTCTTCTGCATCCGATTTACATATAAGAATCTTTTTTTATTTTTAAGATTCGCATTCTTTCGTTTTTCCAAGCTTCAATTCCATATTTAATACCAAACTGAATGGCTTTGATTTATAATAGGATCGTTCTCCATACCTACCCCCTATTCTTTTTAATGTACCTCTTTTGAACTTCTCTCTAAAAGCATGAACACAGTTAACAATAGCATTATAATACATGATACTGTTTCGTTTCTAGTCATTTCGATTTGCAATGCTAGGTGAGTTACCATAGCAAGAGCAATGACAGCAATAGCATTTTGTATTTTATGAATAGTTTTCATAGAACATTATTTTTAGTTAATACTAAGCGGAAAGCATTAAATCGCCGTCCATTTTAGTTCTCATCATACGTAGAGCTGTTTTTGCAGCAGGACGAATATTACAACGTCTCATATCCATTTGATAATCCGGTGTTACAGCAAGCACAAAGAACCAAACAGAGAAGAATACTGCAACGCCATGCTTGCGTATTTCATTTATATCGAAATTTTTCCTAAAAGCAACACATTGCATATACCAAGTTAGCTCCACATTTTATTTATTCCCAATCTTTGTTTAGCAGTCTTCAATTGAGAACTAATTGTCTGTACAGATTTCCGCAGAATATCAGCAACCTCTTTATCTAAATACCCCCTGTGAGACACATTAGCTGCTTGATACTCACATTCTGACAATATTATATTTGAAGAAGCCTTGCAATTCTCCACATACGTTTCATAATCTTGGGATATAATTTCCATTATAAGGTACGTTTAACAAAACATATTTCCTTTAATGGGTCAATTCCTAGCATTTCCCAATCTTTTTTAAAGTATGAATCTCGCCTCTTTCTACTAATTGTAGAATAAAGATTACTAGATTTCTTTTTTGAATCCAAAAACTTGATCTATTTCCATTTTTCAAGACCAATAGATACTTCTTCGGTGTATTCTGTCACTTCAATACCTCTAGTACGAAGTACATTTTCTGTAATTACAGATGTCCTTTTATTTGCCATAAGATTAATTATTTGATTATTATTGGTGCCCGCGATACCTTCTACGGATTCTCCCACGTATCGAGACGTGACGGGCAGTATGTTGAATCACTTAGATAGCGTTATAGCTCGCCTTAACTGCTATATGCTTACTGCTAAAGACTTTGCGGACTTCCAAGCGATATATATTACTAATTCGAACCTTCAACCGATCACGGCATTCCTGCTACGGTTGAATTTCTTTTCGTATGAACCAATATGTCAAAGAACTATTTAATTTAGTAGTACTTGCGTAGAATATTCTCTACGTCTACGCAAGCTTTTTATAAATCCGCCCGACTGGTTTCCCTTTTAGGGATTTCCATATTGTTATACTAAACTTATTGCTTATCTGAGTTTTGTTTAATGAAATCGTAAATAGGTTTAAGCATCTTCTTAGCCTCTTTTACAGTAGGAGACAAACTACCCCGTGTATAGATATGAAAGTCAAACTCCCTTTTTCTTAGAAAACTCCCACCTATCTTGATAAGCATAAAACTGAACGGAATTAACATGGGGAGATACTTGATAAATATCTGGGACCCGTTCTCTTTCGAAAGTTCATGCTATCTATGATAGCCTTCTGAACTAATCCCATTACGCTGTAATTCTTCTTTTTTCATAATCGTATATTAATATTATTTTAGTTCTTTGTACATCAGTCTTACGATAGTAAAAGTGATCAATAGAATAATGCTCATTATCTCCAAGAACTATCGTAGTTAGCATACTTATCGGCGAAAAACGCTTTCAACACATTACCCTGTTTAGACTCAATGGCTTTCGGCTTCAATGATTCTACATATTCATCCATCTTTAAGCGAGCGTCCACCCAAGAAATACGCAAGGCAGATTTAAGAGAATAACCATACTGGCGTACATATACCCAAGCTCTCTGCATGATGGCTTTCATATTATATTTGCCGTCTTTACTAGTTCATAATCTCTATTTCTCATCGTCTTACCTATTTTTAGTTATGTAAAAATATTTGGTTTTCTCACTCAAACTTCTCACCTTTGCAGTGTTGGATGTTGTTTGATGTTGCAAAGATACTAGAAGTTCTATATCTAGCATAGAATTTCTAGTTAAGGAATACTAATACGCTAGAAATTCTACAATTAAAACTAGAATATCTATATGACTTTAAAAGAAAGAATGTTCTATCTCATTGATTGAGAAGGGAAGGACTTAATCCCAATCAATTTTATACTATTTCCGGTTTAGGAAATGGATATTAAATAATGTTGGAGAAAGTTTTGAAAACCTACAATTGAAAAAAAAATAAAAAAGAGTTTTCCTCATTGGAACATAGACTGGATTTAGAAGAGAAAGGAAAACCATTTAGTGAGGTTCCTTTAAAAAAAGTAGAAGTTCTAGAAGCGAGTACCACTTAATCAAAGCCATATTATAAACGTACCATTAGTAGTCAATACGCACAAGCAGGATACCTATGCGGATATCAAGATGCCGCATACATGGAAACTCTCCCAACCATACCATTTATTATAGACCACGAAGCCAAAGGAAACTATGTAGCTTTTTGAAGTAAGGGGAGATAGTATGAATGACGGAACCGAAGAAAGTTACTTAGAAGGTGACAGATTATTATGTAGAGAAATATATTCCCAATACTGGGTAGAATCAAAGCTACATTATACTAAATGGGATTTCGTTATTGTACATGAAAAGGAATACTAAAGCTAAAGAGAATCATAGATCATAATATGGATAATCATACAATCACAATACATTCTTTAAATAGTATGTATCCTGACCGAGTGATTGATCTAACAGAAGTAAAGCAGATTTTTTAACGTTATAGAATTACAAAGACCTAGAAGAAGATAAGTATGGGAGCATGGTTAATCATATTTATATTTATTGCAATACTTGCTCAAATATATACCTGTATAGATATTCGGTAATAAAGCGCAAATTTGATAGGCTAACAAATCAATATAACACTATCTTTAAAGAGAATGAAGAAAATAGAAATACGTAGGCTTCTTAGATAAAGCTGTATCGGAAGCTAAATATTTCCGGGCAAAATATAATGAATGCAGCTCAGAACTCACTATGAGTCAGATTGAAGCAAAAATTTATTGGAAAAGTTGCGAGAAGCTAATACACAACTTCAATACGAAAGAAATAAAGAACAGATCGAGAAAGACAAAATAAAAGCTAAATTGCTAGAAAAGAAAAAAAGAAAAGAGAAATAGAAAAATTAGCTCTCAAGAGCTTATAGATGAAGGCGAGATATTTCCAGAAGCAAACAAACGTCCTCCAATACCAAAAGATGTTGTAGATACTGTTTGGAATAGAGATGGAGGAAAATGCGTTTATTGTGGATCGAATGAAAATTTGCACTTAGATCATATTATTCCTTTCTCTAAAGGTGGGATACAAGCGTTGAGAATTTACAATTACTTTGCCAAAATGTAATCTTGAAAAATCAAAAATAAAATCGGATAATTAAAAACTAGCTTTCTGAAAAGCATCATTTTATTAGTATATTGTAATCACTGTACTTTGTTCATGTGGGAAATCAAATGAAGACAAAGCAAGAGAGCTTATCGAAGCCAAACTAAAAACTACGATGAATGACTGGGATAGTTACGAGTTTGTAGAAATGTCTAAAAGTAGATTCTACCTTTACATTTTTCATGGATACAGAAGAAGCTAAAACAATCAAAGGACCAGATAGCAGAAACTAAAGATCAAATAATAATGAAATATGATGTTTGGAAAGACTATCCCATACTTTACGGAAAAAGGACTAAAAATAATGGCAAACAATACGGCCAATGACTTGT